>Ga0129336_10000945_pt1 | contig 17251 bp, 24 predicted proteins | sample CPB6_02_DNA_FD_96878 | JGI IMG/M metagenome (GOLD analysis project Ga0129336, IMG submission 96878) | Freshwater to marine salinity gradient microbial communities from Chesapeake Bay, USA - CPBay_Sum_0.6_0.2_DNA | ecosystem: Environmental > Aquatic > Marine > Coastal | place: USA: Chesapeake... | reverse complement strand
TTGTCGTATCCCAATACATACATATTCATTGCAAGTGGGTTTGCTACAGTATCACCAACCTCGGAAGTTTGTATATTATTCTGCTCATCGGGTGTGATAAATACTTTGGCAACACTACCAAAACTATTTGGCATACCATAAGCTCTGATTGTATAATCTTCTCTTGTGACTGCTCTGTTTTGAGAAGCAAGTTGTGCTAAGGCATTTTGACGAATTTCTTCAAGCGTCTCAGCACTACGACCACCACTAGCTGCGACTGGGTTGTTTACAGCTACCGAATTAACTACGGTTGCGTTTAATGTTCCAGTTCCTGTTGGTAGGCTAGTGGTACTAGTATCGATTCCAGTTATTTCTGTTATTGTGTTGCTTGGTACGTTTGAAGCCACACCACCACCAACTAGATAAGTCACGGTGAGTGTTGTGTTAGCTGGAACTAATCCATACGTTTGTGTGAACACTGGTGATGCTGGATCAATTGACCAGTCAATATCATCTTTTCCGGTTGGTAAAGACAGTCCAATGTTTTCTGGAGTTGCTAACAACTCCTCATCAGGTGCAGAACTAACCCCAGATCCAAACTGAACCTCTAATCCTCTATCCGTTACACGAGAAATAAAACGTCTTGGTACACGTTTCAGTTTAAGTAGGTAAGGTGTTTCGGTACTGTATACAGCAGCATCTGGGTCATTGAACGCTGTGTTTTCCACTTGTTCAAAGATTGTATCTTGAGCTAAATAAGGTACTTCATACCAAGTGTTCCCATCAGCATCTACTATAGATTGTATACCAATTAAGTTTTCATCTTCTACCAGAAACTTATAAAACTTAGTGACACCAGTAATCGTTACGGTTGTTGTTCTTGGTGTAGCCGACACAGCCTTTACAGACTTTTTAGCGAGATAGTAGTTTGGAGCTCCGTTACCATCAATACTGTATACTGATATGGTTGTTGGGTCAAACACGTTGTTGACTGAAAAGTCTACCTTGTTCTGTGCTAAAAATTCAACACCACCAACACTACTTCTAACACGCATTCCCGGAGAAATCTTCAATGCATATCTCATGTCTGGTGCAACTGATGTTCCACTACCAGATGCTGGTATTAGTTGGAATACGTCAACATCCACAATGGCTGGCACACTTATTTTTGGTTTGTACCCCATTGCAGCTGCTATAGAAAGAACACTGCGTCTTTCTGTTGCATGCAAGAGTAGGTTTTCTTTGAACTGTGAGTCGATATAATAATTAAGATTGTCGCCAACATAGGCAGCCATCTCAATAAACATCATACCAGGATCAGACTCGTTAAAGTCGTTGTATGTATTGGGATAGTAGATTTTTGCAAAGTCGATGAGACCTTTCTTTAGGGAGTCAAAATCTCTACCTAAGTATCTTACATCCTTTGAGGTTATTTTAGATATATCGGCCATATTAAGCAGCTGCTGTTTGTATTTCTAGTTGAACAGATCTTGTATCGAATTTATTTCCTTCCAAACTTATGGTAAGGTTAATGAAAACTTTATTTTGATCCTCCATAGCAGAAACACGCAGGTCATTAATAAATATGTACGGTAACCAATAACTAAAACTTTCTCTGATAACGGTGTCTATTTGCTCAGTCAAGTCTTGTGTTATGTTTTCAAAAACAACTCTACGCAAATCGCAACCAAACTCAGGTAACATTACTCTTTCACCTTTGTTTGTTAGTATTAGATTTTTTGCATTTGCTACTGCTTGGTCTAAAGTTGTGTAGGTTTGTTGAAACGATGCACCAACACCCTTCATCATAGGAAGATCAATCCCGATCGCTACATCAGGTTCAAAGTCTAGTGGATGTATTCTAACCTCTATTGCCATTATCTAAAGCCTTGAGCAATACTATCAGCCTTTTTCATTAAGCTGGAATAATCCTTCATTAGTCCGGCTGTTGGATCGCCTGAGAATGTGTGCGATACTGCTGCTGGTTGTACTGGTGGTGCTTGTTGTGAAGCTCCTCCAGCCAGCATTCCAAAACCTAATGCGTCATCACTTTGCATTATTTTTCCACCAAGATCTGGCCACTCATCGTCCGCCTCTGCTTGTGGGTTAGCTAACATATGCTCGTAAGTTTCTTTTAGCACACTAGCCAAAGGTCCATCAAAGGATGGTTTAGATTTTGGTTGTGGAGCTGCTATTTTTGGTTTAACCTTTTGTACTGGGACTTGTGGTTTAACTGTCTTTGCCTCTACTAAAGTTGATTTAAGAGCTGATGTTATTTCCTCTTTAACAATAGATCTAACCTCCTCCCGAATTACTTTACGTAGCGCATTGAAAAACTCAGACTGCTTCATACCTTTTTAATATAAATAGTTGAATTCTTTATTTGTAGCCGTTAAATGGTATTGGTGGTATACCAGTATTTGCTGGTGGTGTTATTAATCCAAACATAGTTTGCAATTGCAACTCAAACCCCTCAGCCATTTCTCGTATCATTGCTGATGCACCATCGGTTGATTTAGCTTTTATTGGTTTAAACTCACCAATGTTTAACACTAAGTGTGTGGAACCTGTTGGTCCTTGCCAAGTGGCACCAGTCCAAAAAATCCGAGCTGCCAACGCCATAGTGAAACTCATTATAGGCGCATCAATATTTACAGCTTTTTCTTTTATTTTATCTAGTTCCAATTGAACTCTCGCTTTTAAACGCTCCTTTTGACGTTGTATAATACGTTTAATTGGTTCAAGTGCTCTTTTTATTACCTTCTCATACACAAAAACAAAAAAGCGTTTTAATTCAACCGCTAGTAGCTTCAACGCTGGTAATATGAACGATTGGTTTTTATCCAGATAGGTTTTTATTTTTACTAGTTTTTTACCAACTTTAGTTCCTTGAAGACGTTTAATACTACACAACTTTTTTATCGCTTCTCTACTACGTACCAAATATTTTCTCTCCAAGTGCAGAAGCTGTGTTTGTGTTGATATGTCATCCAATACACCCAAACTTAAACTCTCAGCTACCGATTTCCACTGTAATGGATTAACTGGTGGCTGAGACATGAATCCAATCAACGCATCAGCCGAACGCCTACCTGGTATGTTTTGTTTTGCGTTTGCAGCAAAGTTTTTCAAGTCGTTTACAAACTCGCTGTTTTTTATGTCTTTAAACGTTTCCACCAAACCTGTGATAAGCAACTCAATAATAAGTAAACCCTCAAAGTCACTTCTATACGCTTGCTTCTGAATCATTAATCCCGCTTGTACAGATTGTGTTTGACCTTCCATTCTATATCCAAACCAACCCTCTAGAATATTGTCTATATTAGATTCATTCTCAGTAAACTTAAACTTCCCACCAGCTAGATTTATTCCAAGTCCAGAAGCACCAACTGTAAGTCTTGCTATGTGTGTGGCTAATTTAATTAGTTTTTTAAGTTGTGCTATTTTGTCCTTAGCTTTATTAATTTTATCCTGTGCAACCGCAGCCTTATCCTTTATATCTTGAACATCGCTTTTAAGTGGTATAAGGTTTGCGGCAAAGATTGTAAGATCGTCTTTGAATTTTACCAACACCTTAGTAAGATATGCTTTTGCTTCATCAACTCTGTCCTTGATCCACTGTTCAATTTTTGCAATTTTAGGTCTTAATCGTGTGACAACAAACGATAGCAAATCCTTTAACGACTTCATTCTAGTATTTAACACATAAGTAGCGACAGATTTTTCACGTCTCTTTTTTTGTTGTGGTTTACCGGTACGCAACTCAGCAGCTATTTCTGATAGCTCGTCAAACGATCTTTCAATATCGGCTATTTGTAACGCATAAGCTTTAATTCTATCAGAACGTCTTTCAAACAATTGCTTGAATGTTTGAAAATCACACTTAGTCTGTAAAATCACAAGAGCACCCAATTCTCCAAACTCCCCAAGACCCGCAGTGATAAAGTATCTTTTTTGCTTTGCTATTTGCTGTTGTATAAAGTTTGTATTTGCCAGCTGCAAAGGTCCTGATGGTAGGGAGGGAATGGATGGTGCTGTTGGTGGTGATGGTACAATACCTCTAAGCTGACTCACAGAAGCATTAACATTTTTTTGTAGCTGTTGTATGTCTTTTGTTAGGTTTGTGAATTCGGTTTTTACTCCGTCCACAAAGGTTATTGTTTTGCCAACCAGATTAGCAGATGCGTTTACACCCTTTACACCGAGTGCAATGTATTTTTTAACCTTTTTAATTTTTTGCTCATTCTTTTTTTTAAGATCGTTAACATTCTTACTCGCTTTACCATACAATTCAACAGCCTTATTTATTTTAAGCTTATTACTAAGCTCTTTAGTTTTATCGGCAAGTTTTACTTTAAGTTGATTTATTTTTGGCCTTAGTTCGGTTTTGATTCTGTTAAGTATTTGTGTTTTTTTAGCTTCTAGTTTTCTAAGTTGTGGACGCACATACCGAATAAAAAAATCAAAACGAGTTACCTTGGCAAGTAATCGCCTCACCTTTTCTCTACCAGAAGCAATTGCCGAAAGAAATCCAACTAATCGTGTAGGATCTACAATACCTTCAGCAAAGGTTAAAAATAATTTTGCAATCCCAAACAATCGCTGTCTCACATAACGCTTCATTAGATCGGTATCGGAATTAGCAGTCCTTTGCCGTTTAGCTTCCTCGGTGTACTGGGCTACAAATAGCGATATGTCACGGATACCAGACACACTTTTAATGTCAAAGTTTTGAATGGTGTTTATCAACCTAAGCTCAGACGCAAACACAACACGATACTGCTCTGGACCTAATATCACCTCATACTCCTGCAGTGAGTTAAAAATAAGCTTTACGTTTTCAACTTCATCCTTAATAAAATCGCGAAGGTCTTCAATAATTTCTGCTATAAGTTGTGGTAGTGCTGCAAGCTCTTTTGTAATGAGTGTAATTTGTTCTATTAACGCTTTTACCTGTTGATATCTTGCTTTTATTTTGGCTACAAGTTGTTTTATAGTTGTGACTAAACTTTCTATTGATCCCTTGTCTAAAGTTATTTCCTTTGCTAAAAAATAAGCTCTAACTATGTTATACATAACCTTACTACGAGAGTCTGCCGTGTTGAATCCTGCTGCACCAATAGCAAATGCTGGTGGGGCTGTTGGATTTAAACCGGGTGCTGGGAGTGTTACTGGCACGCCTTGTGGTAAACCGGCTTTAATTGTTGTTACATAACCGGTTGTAATAGCATCTGCCCAATCATCAGCACCACCGATAAGACCGTTATCAAGTTTTGTGAGTAGCGGTTGTACAAAAGTTCCCTCAAAGTTATATGGCATGGTATTACTTTAAGTTGTTGCTTCTCCCTCTAACGCTGGTGGTTTGGCTTGAAGAACTCTTTGAGCTGTTGTTGATAATTGTGACAGAGCTTTTGCATCTTTAACAAAGCGTGTAACAATGTTTTGCAACTCAAGCTGCTTATCAGATGCCTGTGCAAGCTTGTTTTGTATTGCTTGTAAACCGGCGTAGTATAGACCATAATCGGAGTATAGTAAGAAACCATACAACACACCATTATTCAATATCCATCTTTGTATTCCTGGCGCCTTCAACACCTCTACTAGATTAGGTATCACCAATCGCCCAGTTCGTCTAGGATCTGTTTGCAGTGATGATGGTATGTTATAGGTTTGGACTCTTGCTGCTGACTCAAAGGGTGCTGGTAGTGGTGGTTCGTAATCTGACGCCTTGAGTGTGTTTAGATAATTTTCAAGTGCAGTGTAATTACCCTCAGCAATGATAATTTCCATGGTCTTGTTGGGATCAAGAGAAGGTGTAATGTTGGATGGTACTTTTGCGGTACTCTTGACCCTAACTCTAAGCTCATCAGCAACATCATACTTTGACATGTAACTTTGCTGAATGTTTATTGAAACCCCTTTGTCGTCGTTAAGTGCTTGTGCAAGTGCATTAAACGATTTTTGTACTTCAGTAAGTACAATCGCTCCATTAACCTGCACATAATTGTTTGTTGCGTCTGCCATGTTAAATTGTACTGTTAGGAATGCTGCCTGATGTGAAGAAATCTGGTTGTGATGACACGGCACCAGCTACTGGTACAGTGGGTGCATCTAAGTTCACAGTTTGCACCACTCCTGAAAGATTACCAGCAACATTTCCGGTTATTGATGTTGGTGGTACTGTTATTTGTTTTAATGGTGCTGGTGCAGGGTCAACAGATTCGTGACTGATACCATCGACATATGCGTATGTGCTAAGTATTTCCGGTAGTCTTGATTGTAATGATGCCAGATCGTGCATTACATCTTCTCTAAAGTATCCTTTACCAACCGGTGTTAATATAGTGGCATTTTTAAGTGTCACCAACAAATCCTCAATTAAGTTTGCTAATTTAGCACCTAATACAAGTGGTTCATAGTTACTATCAACTGTTGGCTGAGCCTTTGTTATAGGCTCTATCAAGTTTCCCTTTGCATTACCTCTCCCAGGCACTCCTAAAAACACACCATCCTCACCATACAAAGTAACACTCTCATCAGCATCAATATTCACATTTCCCGGTGATGCGATTGCTACACCAGACTGACCAAACAACATTAGATAATCTACTCTACTGTTAACTATTGTGCGGTCTGAATTAATTATTATTTGGCTGCCACCAAAGTTGTTTATTTTACCGCCTTTGCCGTTTTTTAAGCTGAGTAGTTTGTTTAAGTCTTGTTTAGTTCCTTGTAGCGAATTACCATAACTCAAATCTTCCATAGGAAAATTTATTTTTGGTAGTTGTGGTATTTGAACATCAACAGCGCCAGTTAGCTGACCATCTACAAATCCTTGACCGGTTGGATTTACATTCAATCCACCACCACTTTCAAGTGACTGCTTTATTTGATCGTACGTTATTAAAGGCATTATGAAGGTACGTTTATACTAAATGATTTATAGGATTCGGCTTTGACTTTTAAATGTGCCAACTCAGCTTGTGACAGGTTAAAAGCTCCCTCTGTATTAAGGTTAAACAGTTCGTTGATCTTTACCATCATCGATATGTCAGAGTTTTTAGAATCGTTTACTAAACGTCTCAACCACCCCTTACGAAACACACTATTTTTAGATTCAGGTTTGCTGATGTTGAGTATAAATTGCAGTCTTTTTTCTACAAGTTTAGATGCAAACTCAGGTGTCCTTTTACCAAGTCCTGCTATAAAACTTACCCACTGAGATGTTGAACCATTCCATCCATACTGACGTGCAACAGTGTCAAATCCGTTGGTTGTGTAGCAACCAGCGCCACTCCCCCAACAACACTCAGCAAGAAAAAATCCTAGAAACGGATCTTCTGCCATTACGGCTATAGGATATCTACAACTTGGATCACATAGAAACTTAACAATCCACAATCCAGCAACCTTTTCGTTTTTAGCTAAACCATATAGTACCTGCTTCGCTAAAACAAGATCAGACTTCCATGTAGGTCTTCTTTGGTTAAAGCTGCGTACTGCGTTTTTAACATCCTGCGTTCCGTAGCTTATGAAGATTTTATCGAAGGTTTGTGTGAATGTTGTGACAATTACACCTCTACACGTAGCACCTCCAGAATCGTTTGGGTGATCAACATACAAACCTTCCCACTGATGTATTGTAGGTGTGATTATTCTATCGACTAACTGCACTAGTGGTGGAAGACTGACCTTAGGAGCAGTTCCAGCACCCTGCAACGCAGCTGCAAACATGTTTTGGGCTATTGTAGAATAATCTCTAGCAATTAGCTTAGCTAAGCTGTCCAACTCTTGTTGGAGACCGTATGATAGTGTTGGTGGTGTTGTATAACTCATTATAGGTTTGTTGTTGGTGCTTGATTTGGTTGTATTACTTGTTGTGATGAACCACCTACCGATTGATAAACAGTGTCGATTGGTTTAGTTGAATCTACAACTTTTTGCCATAACTGCGATGTGTCTTGATTTGTTGTTAATGCACCACCAACCTGATCAGCAGCATTGTCAACCAATCCATAGCTTGCACCCCAACTTTTCATTTCTTTTGTACAAGCAAGTAGTAGTGGTATATTTTGAGATGTACACAAATAAATAGCAGCATCGTCAGTATCAGCTAAACCACTTGTATACATGTCCTTTTCGGTTATTGTATTGTCACGATCAACTCGTAGAACCATAATACCATCACCAGCTACCCCAGGTTTACCATCACCATTCCACTCGTTATTTGTATCTACTGCTGAGGTTGATCCCATGCGTATACTTTGACCAAAACGCCCCTGTAAAACAAAGTCCCCCTCTTGTGGTCTAAGCTGTTTATATATTTTTGTTTTGTTTGCACCATCTCTCACACTATTAAGATCTTTTGTAACCTTTTCGAACCGTCTCTTGGCAACATCGTAAGAAATGAACGGGTTTGCAGAGTTTACGTGTAAGGAATCAGTTCCAATAAATGGATTTTGGTTGTATGTGACGTTGTGGTGTGTACTAACAACAAACGTATAGTAAAATATGTTGGATAGCGTTAAAGCATTTGGTGATGTTACTTCTCCAAACGCTCTGTATATAATAACCTCTTCACCAGGGTATGGGTATCTTGCTATTGAACGGTCAAGTGGGTATGCTACTTTAGTGCATAGATCCTCATCCTTGTTATATTCTCTTGCAAGGTCTCTGAATTTAATTTTACCGATGTCACGACCAGTCTCATACATTGGACTGCCCTCACCCATACACACAGCAAGTACGTGACCTGGGAAGGTTTTATACTGTTGCAACTTATCCAAATCACCAGTAGGTGTGGATTGTTGTAGGTATTCCGATAAGCCTGTGAAAAAACTACTCATTACTTGGATTCGTCTAATATGGATTGTGCTTCAGTAAGTAACTGCTTTCTCTCAGCATCCGATAAACCAAGCTCACCACTACCAGCATTCTCTTTGCTGCTTGTTACTAACAGACGTTGAATTATACCAGTCAATCTAACTAGATTGTCATCGTTTTTAACGGAGATCTCAAGGTACTCTTTTATTAGAGGCACCATTAAAGAAGCATCCGTCATAGTTCGTATTAGTGGCTTGAGTTGATCAATCAAACCATTAATTTGATTTTCTTTTTTCTTTGTGTTTTGATAGACATCTCTTAACAAATCGCTAAATGATTTGTCGTCAAATAGTAAACTGTCCTTATCCATAATATACACGCTTTTATATAAATAGCGGTTGAATAAAAACTACCTTGGAGACTTTCCTGTGTACATTGGTAATGCGTCTAATTCTTCAATAAACGCTCGTATATCCCTTATTCTTGCTCCTGCGATCCAAGACTCACGATTGTCGTAATAACCTAATTCTTTGAGTAGTTTTGGATCTGTAGTCTTAGGATCAAACGAAAACGCATCTACGTTTGGACCACCACCAACTTGCTCCCAACATTTTATTTCTTGCTCCAAGAAAGCTTGGATTTTTTCTTTGGAAAAAACAACAAGCATCAGTAAAGTTTGTCTGTTTTAAGGTAACCGTGTTTGAGATAGTCCATATACATTACACGATATTTATCCTTCATTATTTTGACCATTTTTGTTATTTGCTGGGTGCTTGTGTTGGTCATTTCTCTAATGTAAATGTATAGAGCTTTCTTGTTGAATATGTCAATCTTTTCGCGTTTGCGAAACAGCTCTACAATTGCACCCGCAAGCTCACGATCACCTTTTTTTGAGAAGATTGATTCAAGATTAGCATCCCAATAATCAACATATTGATCAACAAACTTTGCAAGAGCTATTTCTTGCTCTTCAACATCCTCAGTATACTCAAGCTCCAAATCATCAGAGAGATCTATACTTTCGTGTGATGTAAGTTTTTTATAGTTGTTTTTGTTTTTAAGTATGCAATAGTTTTTAGCAACAATACTAAAGTAACTAAATGCCTTTCCACACTCTTTATCAAACCGTGGTAATTTTTCCACCAAAAAACTTACAACCTCATGTTGCACTTGTTTTAAAGTTTGACCGTCTGTGTAGTAGAATTTAAACGTGTGAATAATGTTTTCCACCAACTTTTCAAAAGCAGGTTTTATCTCTTTTTGATAGATGATACTTTTCTGCTGATAGTCCTCAGTAGCATTATACTTAATAATGCTTAGATCAACCTCAGGGCCAAAATAAAGGCGCTTAGTTTTTGGTTTTCTCTTCTTCTTTGCTGTCGTCTGCTGTGTTGACATACTTGGTGATAAACTCATGTAAATCGTCGATTGATTGATCAAGCTCTTTGAAAATAACACCAACCTCGTCATCAGCTTGAAATGCTCCTAACCGGTCAATACTCTTCATATGCTCTCTCGTTTGATAAAATTGTATATACAAGGCTGATATAAACTGAACATACGCTTCGCAGTAACGAGCAATTCGCTCAGCCTTTGTGTAATTAACATACACCAAATAACCCAGAACTCCCACAGAAATTGCGAGAAAAACAACAAGTATAATTAAAACTGTAATCATATTATTTGAATAACGTGTTGAATACATCCATTAAAGCTTCCTTTTCACCTTCTGGAAGGTTCTGTGGAACTGATGGCTTACGCTTTTCCTTTATAGGTTCTTTACCTTGTGACCCTTCATTACGATCCCACATTTCAAACTCAATACGAGCAGCCATGTGATCGGCATGATGTAATAGTATTGGTAAATTACAACGTAGTTTAGACTCTTTGGAATGTGCTACAAAATAAGGTTTATTTCCATCTTCATACAATCCATCGTGCACTTTAATACCTAAGTACTCGTTAAAACTAACCTTAATACCCCTTTGCTGAAGTAGAAACAAACTACGATCCGGCACCATCATAAACGGATTAACAGGATTGTATTTGTAAAGTTTACCTTGGTTTTTTCTATGCCATTCGGAATCGTTAATCTGATACTGCTCAGCCTCCTCTGTACCTATTTTACCAAGATCGTGATTTAACGCTGCAAACACTAACTCCTCATCAGTGTAGTTAATATAGGCACCCATACTGCTCCACAACTCTTTAAGTTTCAAAGCACAATCCACAACCCTCATAACGTGATCAACATAGCCTCCTGGGAATGTGTTGTGGTGATGATCTACACTTGATGCAGGCATTAACATGATCCGCTCAGCGTGATCAGTGTATAGTTTTTTAAGTTGTTCACCCCTTTCTCCGGTGATGTAAGTATCGATATACGATAAAAACTTTGCGTAGTTCTCTTGTAACTGCTCTACTGTAAAATTCATATTATATTTGTTTCTGTAACTTTTTAAGTCTGGACTGTAGACGCTTGATCACAGTCTTTCTTGTTTCTTTTTTAAGCTGCTTTTTAAGATCATTATACTCCACAAGCAAAGCAGCCTTCTCCTCAGCCTTCTGTATTTTTGTCTTTTTAGGCTTGGCAATAATCTGTGTTGCTTCTAACGTTCCTTTAAGGTCAGGTTGCTCAACACCTTTGTGGTAAACGGTACCATTTGCGTGTACAAACTCTTTCATAAATCTCCAACCTTTAGGATAACCTTCTGCGGCTGATCGAGTTTGTTTACGCGGACCTGCTTCTGCTCGCAGTGCCTCACTGATACAATCCCAGCAAGTAACTGAAACAGCTTCGTCACTGACGTTGGTGACTAATGCGCCACACAATCTACAATCTAATGATTTCATAAAGTAACTATAATGATTTTAGATTAAATATGCAAATAATTAATTTGCAGAGTATGGTGTGAATGTAAACCCACCATCAAACAAAGCAGTGTGCACGACATAACCATTCACTTTGTGTCTGCCTCTGTAAACCGGTATCTCACCAAATATGTTGTAGGTGTACTGCACTGCGTCTGATATCTGAGACCTACTCCTACTGTAAACATAGGAGACATTATCGATCCTAACATAGTAGAGCATATCGTGATCATCAGTAGTACTTTCATACGTATTGCTTAGCTCTTTAAGTAGGTCAAAGTCGTGTATATAGTAATTATACGCTCGCCTTTGTATGGACCTACTCGAGGATAAATACGGAAAGGACCAAGCCTGGTCCGCAGCTTTAAGTGTAGTGCGAGCCAGGCTTAGTTCACTAAGTGCATTTGCCAGAAAGTTGGATTTAACTAAACTCTCAAAGCATCCCATACGCTTTTATTTTTTGTTTTTCGCTGGTTTTTTAGCAGCAGGTGCTGGCGTCGATGCCTGCTTAGTAGCTTCTTTAAACTCTAAAAGAGATTTCTCGAGAGTGTAAATCTTAGACTGCAAAGACGCGTTCTGTATATCAAGCTCCAAAGTGCGCTTAGACATTCTCTCAGAGTAATCAAGTACAGTGTAGTACTTTGCCTTGTAATCGGCCAGCTGTTTGCGGGTGTCGAAAAACAAGTAAGCAAGGACGGCAGTTGTGATGCCAAAAGTGGTTGTAATAAATAGCATAACTATTCTTTTGTGGTTAAAAAATTAAATATACTTAACTATCCAAAAAATTTTTCAAATAGCCAACAACCTAACGTAACTTTTTTAAAACTTTATCTTCCTTGTCCGCCGTAGGGTTTGACATAGTTGTCAGCACCTTTGTTACAGCTCTGTTTTGTTTTTGCATGTACACCTTTTCTGTTTTTCTTAGGCTTTGCAATAAACAAATCAGCGTGGGAAGACTTTACCTTACTCTTTGCCATGTTTCATAGATTATGTGTTACCATCTATAAATAGTACAATAAAAAAAAGGCCGGCAATAATTTACCGGCCTTTAAGACACACACAAGCTATGAAAATATAGCTATTACTTTACCGCGTTTGTATTAACTACTGTTGTATCAGCTGCTACTGTATCGACAACTGCAACAGAGTCGGTTTGTGGGGTTTCTACGGCTGTTGGTTTACAAGAACTCAAAAACATTGACGCAATAAGAAACGCTACTGCAAACGCTACGAAAACTAGTTTTTTCATGTTGGTTTAATTGTTTAGTTAAAAATGTTTAGTTGCGGGAGCAGGATTCGAACCTGCGTGATTGGGATTATGAGACCCAGCTGGAACCATCTCCAGTCCATCCCGCGATGTGTAAGAAAACCTTGAGACTACAGGCTATGAATGACCAATCTTTTAAAGGATTATGTATTCCCTTTGTGTCCAGAGCTTTTTGGGCTCTATCTGATCAATGCCGGTTATTTAGGTGAACCACTCCTCGAGGTACAAGTTACTCTCTAGTTACTTAGTCTGTTTAACTCTGCCGAGCTAATTCATCCTTGCGGGACTACAAACCTTTCATTTAGAATCGTATCAGCCTTGCGAGCTTTTACGGCAGCCGACAGCCGGCTACTAAGTAGGCATCTTTCTATCCGTAATGGATATGACTTGCACCTGACAAGCACTTGGGCTTTAATCTTCAACTTTCGGAAAAATTTAAAATTGTTAGCGCTTAGTGAATAAATGAAAGTAGTGGCCTATCTTTGAGCTCTACCAACTTTTGGTCGGGAGTATACTCAACTACTCTCTGAAATGTCCCCATCTCCATACTTCTGGATAACTCTGATCTCCTGCCTTGGTAGACTATGGTTCAGGGTTAACAACAGCACCACCTGTACGCCACCTTACCTTTCGGTTTTAAGCTTCCCATTGTATTGGGTTGCGCAATCGCATACTTGGATAAGTACACTCTTTGCAGGAACCCTGTTAGTTATTCTTATTGCTCTTCCGAACTCAACTCACCCATTCACTATTGGGCAAGTCACATAACCAATTTCACCACAGTGTTACCCTGATTACTTTAGGTTATACGATATCTAACTTGCTTACTCGAGCTCACTTGAGCCGCAACTATGTTTTAAGCACAACACAATCACTTTATCCCACTTTCGTGGTTTATTTAACGACCATAAGCGGCCGATTATCATTTATCGGTTTGTTATTCAAAATCAACCCGAAGGTTTCATTATCAAACATTCCGAATGGATAATAATATCTTTCAAAGAACGATTGTCACTTTCGTGACTGCTTACCTTACAAATATACAACCTTTTTTTCATTTAGGCAACTTTTTGCAAGATAATTTTTTGAGCTGTTTGTGAAGCCTTTCGGCTAAACCAGTTCAGTATAATAAATATACTAACTTTATCTCAAAAAAGCAACACTAAGAAAAATTATAGTACTTGTAGTAAAATAATTACTAGTGTTAGAGCCAAGCTAACGGCTGTTTTCCAAGTAAGTGGTTCACCCATTAACGCATAAGTCAAGGTGGTGAATACTACGATTCCAACAGCGAATGTTAGCAGACGACCTGGCCAAGCTACTCCTCCTAAACCCTCAAAAGCAAGTCCAGTAGCTGTTATGAAAAGGTAGCTAATTGGAATCCCTAATAAGGACAAAATCAGTGTATTGTTTTTACACCACTCACACACAAACTGGCCGTTGATTTGTATCCAAGCTAATGTTTGCGCAAACGCAAATAATAGGATGGCATAAACTAAAAGCATTTTTTTGTTGTGTTTGTGTGAGTGTATTAACCTATCGGTCATTTGTCTCATATTGTAATATACTCTTTCTTATTCAAAGTTGCAACAGCTTCCTCATAATTTATTCCCATTGATTGAGCTGCTTGCTTAAATACTTGAACCATTAGGGATTCTTTTGTTTCACCCATCCAGTCCAACACATATGGCTTAACCTTATCCAGTTTAAGATCGTTCTGAAGTAGGTTGGTTATTAAGTGACGTTTAACGTATAGTTTTGCGTCCTCAATATACTCCTCACAAACTATTCCAGCAATATCGTAGGCTCGTTTAATTGCCCACTTTTCAGCATTGTATTCCTCGAGATAGCTGTATAATCTTTCGCCTGTACTTATGTGTCCAATCTCATGCAAGCATACAAGAAAGCTCCAATCACAAACCGGTTTTGGAATCACTACTCGGCGAGTATCCATATACGCTTCATATGCATCAGAATCTGGGTTCCAATCGATCCATTGAGCTACTCTTGTTTTAGTAACTACGAGCTGTTGTTTAACAAGTTTTTTATAATTCATATACTGTAATATAACAAAAGGATGTTACGTTTGCAACATCCTTTACCTAAGCCCGCGTGTGTAGTGGTTATTAATTTCCTCTCCCTGAGAATTTGTCCAAACTTGTAGCACCGACACAAACACAAACAATCATTTCCACAGCAGAAACAAGCTCCGGAGATGGTTTAATGGTTTCGTGTGAAAACGAGTTGAGCATCATTGTGATACACAAAAACATTGTTCCTGTGAGTGCGATAACACGCTTGGTTGATTGCTGCCCCTTTTCGTCTTGCAGCATAGACGCAATAAAGTTTTTCATATTAAAAGGTTTTGGTAAAATAGCTTGTAACTTGTTTGCCTCGCATAGGGACAAAGCCAGCTTTTTTCCAAAACTTTTTACTGGATGGAGCAGCTTTAAGTATCGCTGTTTTCTTTCCAGTTACCTGCATTAATTTGGTTAACGCAAGCCTTCCAAAACCTTTACTCCTATGTTGTTTATCTATGTGTATTGATACAATTTCAAGCGTGTCAGGATCTACGTCACCATACTCAATCTCGCCAACTTTTGTGTTGTATTGGGCGAGCATCTCAAAGAATTTATGAGGTCCTTTTATGAAAGGTGTGTTGTAACTTTTACCAAAATCGGACTCATATTCCTCAATCGGGTTAAGGTTAATTTCCACCTGTTCACACAGCAACCTGCTTAGTGAAATCATTTATATGCAGTGTATGTTGTTTTCCCTCCTGACTTAGTAGCCTTTAATACTTGCTTGCGCTGTCTTCCGGTGGATTCGTAAGAAACGTGAACCCAGTCTGGGTTGGTGTCAGTGCCAAATTCCCAAATAAGTTGGTCAAAGTCAAGGTTATCTTTGATATAGTTAAACACTTGAGCGTTTGTAATACTAGTCCCGTCCATATCAATATCCAACGCTTCTCCGGAGCAATGTTGACTTGTAATACTACCACCAATCTTATCATTAAGGGCCTTACTTCTGTACCCGGAACTAACGTGAATTGGTTGATCAAAATGTTCGCGAATTGGCTGGAAAACTTTTTCTGCTACAAGTTTGAGATTAGCAATATGCTCTTCAGTTGGCATATTACTTACACCATGTCTTTTGGCAGTTTCACTGCGAATAACCTCAGCTAAAGATAGATTTTTACTTAGTTGCATAATTGTTTGTTTATTATAAATAGGCACTAATAAACGAAACTAATCCTAATCTACATGATGTTTCAAAGTAAACTTAACATCAGGATATTTGCTCTTTAGTGTGCTAACAGCAATAACATTTTTCTCACTGTCATCCATAAACGCAATATCATTGTATCCTCTACTAATCAGCTCCTCAATATACTCCGCCTTTTTCATTGGATCGGAGTCACCAAGTGCAACAACATACGGAGCTAAACCAAGCTTCGCAAAAAACTCCTTGATAGGTAGGTAGTATTTTCTCGCAGTTAAGATCACCACCTTTTTACCCTCGCGAGCCATCCGTCTCAGTAAATCCACATTCTGGCGAATAAGCTTAGGATTTTGAATCTTATCAAAGTCACTAAAGTCAAACACATCTCCAGGCTGCTCGGTGTATACAGCATATTCACCTGGAGTTAATGTAAGCTTAGTTCCATCTTTCTTGGTGATGTAAATAAACGAATCCGTTTTAACGAGGGTATCATCAAAGTCAAAAACCCGAGCCTTTTTAACAGGTCGGGTTATTTCTTGAACAATCGGTAGTAAACGTATCATTGTATACACATAAATATACAACCTACATTAAAACCAATTAGTGGGGAATATAATCCTGAGAATATGTATCATTCTCAAGAAACTGGATCAGTGCATGTGGGGGCACTACAGTACCGGTGCGAGCAATAGCCTCAGCATCCTCCTTTTCACCACGCCCTTGTACAGGACCAACATACACCTTAGTTTCAAAACCATTATTGACTTTAATGAAGCCAACATTACCAAGCCAAAAGGCACCTACGATTCTCATGTTTAATTTGTTTTATTGTTATTAGTTAATATACATAAAATTCGGTACATTGCCAACACGTTTGCAACAACATACCCAAGAGTTACTGGGAGCATTAATCCATCAGCAACAGTATCCTCAACAACCATTACTCGGTAAAACAATATGTCAAGAATCAATAATCCGATAACCGGAAAAGCCAAACCTTTAATCTGTGAAAGCATAAATAATATATTTTATAGTGACATAAGTACTATACACATTAAATCCATACAAAGCAACATTACCACAATAAAT
>Ga0129336_10000944_pt1 | contig 17257 bp, 21 predicted proteins | sample CPB6_02_DNA_FD_96878 | JGI IMG/M metagenome (GOLD analysis project Ga0129336, IMG submission 96878) | Freshwater to marine salinity gradient microbial communities from Chesapeake Bay, USA - CPBay_Sum_0.6_0.2_DNA | ecosystem: Environmental > Aquatic > Marine > Coastal | place: USA: Chesapeake... | reverse complement strand
ATTAATAGCTGCTAATTCAAGCATTTGAACTAATAATAACTTTTTCATAATTTAAGTTTTGGTTAATTACAAAGATACACTATAAAACTTTTACAATTCGTTCGGTTTAATTCAAGAGTTATTTAGTAAGTTGCGGTCTTGAGCATATTACATCTTATCCTAGGTTGATGTAATACTCTAAGCTTTAAACTAAATAATTTTAATTACTCTAATTAAACATAAGTAAAAGAAACTAGTGTCCTCAAATGAGGTTTTTTATCCACTCTGTATTCAGTTGTAATGGTTATCATTAGCCCGATTTAAGCAGATAACATACTTACATAATAGCGTCCTATTGATTGCTCTACATGAATGTAGCCAAGGTTTTTTGGACATTACAACTGCTAGTCCTTGTGAAACTAGATTGATACATTAAATTTAGAGTCCATTCCCACAGTTAATTACTCTGTAGTTAAAGTCAGGACATTCGTGATTTCTAAATCACTTAGAATAAGTTTAAAGAGTTTTCAGCTCTGTCTTGAATGTTTTCATATCATGTTATTGATTAACAATCGTAGTAGTGATATTACTATCACTCTACTGTCATATCTAAGATTTTAAGCTTTCAATTTCATTACTAATAATCCATTTATGCTCTTCATATTCAGCATAATTAATTAGACCATCAAGAAAGTCTTTGTCTAATTGATTTTTCTTTTCAATTAGATTATTAATAGCTTGTTCATAGAATGCTGTTAACATTTTTTCTTTAATAGTTGTCATAGTTTTTTTGGTTTGTGTTTTACACCTAAAACTTTGATATATACATTCTCTCTTTCTTACGTTTGAGTATTGCATAGGTCTATAATAAACAAAAGTTACCTTTTTAGGGAATAGTTTATTATAATCAAAGAAACTGGTGTCCTCAACAACTTGGAATGTTATTAAGTTTTTTATGATAACACTAATTAGTATTATCAAAGATGGGTAAAAGCAGTTTTGTATCATGCTTAGGATATGTAGTTAGACTAGTCTATTACCAGCTAATTGCACAAATTCTTCTCTTGATAATCTAGTAGTACGCCTGTGCATATCACTAGTTCCGAAAGAATTTCTACAACTCATTTCATAATACCAGTTAGTTTCTGTATTATGATAGAAGAATGTGTAGATATCAGTTTTATTATCAAGAGTAGAGCCAATTAATTGTATCATTTGTATAAGGTTTTGATTGTTAATACATTGTGGAATATACATCATACATTGTGGAAGGCACTTCACAAAAGAGGTCAGCGAGGGTGTGACCCCCCGCTTTTGTCTCTCTGTTAGAAGCCCAGGTCTTCAGGACCAGTAGGCTGTAACGTTGCAGCACGTTGAGTAACGTTGGCAGCAGTAGCAAGTTTGAGTTGAAACTCTTTCTCTTCTATTTCTGCAAGTAAACGCTGTGCTTCTGCGTTAATGTCTTCAGTACCAAGTGGTAGTACTATGGATACTAACTTAGACACTTTATCAACGGCAGCATACAAGTCTTTGCAGTTTTGGTCAACGCACTTATTCCAAGTGGTTTCACGGATTATGAAACTGCCTTGTTTCTTAGCGTTAACGTCTAACGCTCGTACTGTACCCCAACGTTTTGCTTTTAGGTTATTGGCAGCGTAATACTTGGCATTGTCAGCGCTCAATACGTTCTCTTTCCACTCAGGTACTGTAGTCAAGTCGAGCAATTGTACAGGTTTGTTGTACATTACAAGTAACGTAGAATCTTCACGTGGTGCTGCTGTGGGTTTCGTGATCATAGTTTTGGTTTTTTGAATCACTGTGGCAATATCGCCAAAAAGGAGTGCATTTTGTCTCAATGTTTATTGCAGTTTAATAAACAAAAAGCAATCACGCAAAAAGAGGTGAATTTTGTCTCAATGTTTGGCGGGGTACAAGAATCACAAAGATGTAACGGGGGGTTGGTGGTAGAAGGTTTCAAACACTACTTTTTTTTCAAACACATTATTTTTTTTCAATAGTCATAGGTTTCAAACACACTATATTTTTATTTCAGATGGGTGGGGGGTATAAAAATTAAATAGTAACAAGGGGGGTGTATGTAACAAAAAAGGTATATATTTGTTACAAAAAAGTTATGAGATTTATTGTTATTGTTGATGGTATAGAAAATCCTGTAAAATTTTATGCAAATAATATCAATGATTTAATAGATTTTTTAATTGACTATGATATTGATTTTGATACAGTTAAGGTAGATACTAATATAAGTGACCCAAATAATTTTTCATTAAACTAACACAAATAGTTGCTTTATACTTTTTTTAGTTTATATTTGCAATATCTAACCTCTTTAAGGATACCAAGAATCCTTAGTTGTAGTGTCACAAAGCATTAACACGACTAAAGAGCAGATTGGAGTAGATAGTTTAAATAGAACAAAGGACTTCATTAGATTCAGAAATAGTTAATTAAAAAGTTTCAAAGGGTATCCCCCTGCCATCTTGGTGAGAATTTTCATGGTAAGGGAAAATGGGGGAATAGAGATTAAGTCTCTTTGGTAAAACGAAAGTCAGACCGCCAGCGAGAAACGAATTAACTGTTAAGAATTAAAACAATCTCAAAACGATAAAAAATCGTAATGGGCTTTGTATGCCTTTCAGGCACTCACATATAAATATGTGAGCTTAATTGTTATACAGAGTTTAGATTATTTATGGAAAGAGATTAAAACTGTTTATGGAATATAAAATAGTATTGCCATTGTTATACCTACTAAAAATCATAATGCTAATGAACATTCATAATATAAAGAGAGTTAATTTATATGAGATTCCTTATGGTGATGAAATTATACTAATGACTCATGAAGAATTTGAGAGATATGGAGTAGGGAGTAAAGAAGATTATATTGCTAATGCTAAAAGACCTAAGAGATATTATGAGGTTACTATAGATGGAATTGTTTATACAATACCTGAAGATAAGTTTGATGAATTTATAAAATCTAAAATATAATAATAATGGAAAAGAACTCACTCTGGAAAAACATAAGAAATAAAGCAGCAGAAAATAAAAGAACTGGAGCTACACCTAAGAAACCTACAGCTGAAATGTTAAAGCAAGAAAGAAAGATTAAAGCTAATAGTAAAATGATGGGTGGTATGATGACACCAACAATAAGTACTAAAGGTGGAGGATTAGGTGCATTAGCAGCAGCTGGAGGTTTAGCACTTGCAGCATCTAAGTTATTTGGTAAAAAAGATATAATGCCTGATGTTAATAAGATGAAGTATGGTGGTAAAATGAAAAACTGCTAGTATGAAAAATAAATTATTACCTGATATTAATATGTTACCTAAAATGGCTGATGGTGGTAAAACTCCTAGAGATGGTGCTACTAAAAGGTCTGATAATAAAGGTAAAAAGATGGCTGTATATATGGGAGGTAAATGGCATCACTTTGGTGATTCTTCTATGCAAGACTATAGACAACATAAATCAGAGAAAAGAAAAGATGCTTTTTATTCAAGACATGCTAAGAATCTAAAAGGTAATGACAGTAGGTCAAAAGCTTTTAGAGTATATGCTAGAAAAACATGGTAATATGAAAAATAAATTAATACCTAATACAAGTAAAATAATTAAACCAAAACCTAGTTTATATAATTCAGTAGTAAACAAATTAAATAAATTTGGTTTAAATCCTAAAAACTGGGGTGTAGAAGATTTATCTAATTTTAAAACAAGAGGAGAAGCTTTTAATATTGCAAGAAATAAAGGAGAAAAAGAATTTATGTATAAAGGTATAAGATATAATACTAATTATGCAGGAACACCTGAACAACAATTAAGAGAAACTGGTCTTACTAATGAACAAATACAAGATAGAAGTAATTTAAATAAAAATCTTGCTAATAATTTATTTCCTTATGGTTATGAAAATGCTATAAGTAGAGTATGGTCAGCTGGTATAATGAATAAAAAAGAAGAAGATAGAAAATCTTATGAAGAAGGTATATATGATATGCCAGAATTAAGACAACAAGAAAAACGAAGATATGATGCTTTAAATTTATATTCAGGAATTCCTCAAAAGAATAATACATTTGGTATATCAAAATATAAACCTACTGATTCTAAAGATAAAAATAAAACTTATTATAATTTTAATAATAGAAATCGAGAACAAATTGAAGAAAAATTAATAAATGACGCTTATTATATTGATAAAACAAAAAAAGAAGATATTAAAGTAGGAATAAAAAAATTTGATGGAGATGATATTATTGGTATGGGTACAATGGGTGTATATAAAGTATCAACAGGTAAAGACAAAAGAGGCAAATACATTTCATATTATGATAAATGGGATTTAAACCCTTTAGACTTGTCAATAGCTGGTAAAGAATTACCAACAAATTTTGGTAAACCTTTTGAAATATATGATAGAGTGTATGTAAAAAATTATAATAAAGATTTAAAAAGACTATTTTATACAGATGAAGAACTTTCTAAATTAAATCCTGATAAAAAGAATTTTGATACATTAGCTTTACAAAGAGAATTAAATAATAGAGGTTACAAATTACCAAAATCTACAAAAAAAGAATCAGAAAATGATTCAAGAACTCATTACATGCCTAATAGTTTTGATGGAATATTTGGAGATGAAACTAAACAAGCTTTATTAGATTGGCAAAATAAAAATAAAAAAATGTACGGAGGAAAATTAAATAGCAACAATACTACTAATACTAAAAGACTATTATTACCTTCACTAAATAAACTATAATTATGGAAATCATTAAATACGCATCAGGAGTGGTGATTGGAATGATACTTGTAGTAATATACTATTCTGTATTTGGAAACAAAGGTATAGGAATAGAATTTGTTACAGATAGTAAAGTTCAAAAAGAATATATTACAGTATTTAAAGATACTTGCGCTGTAGTACAAAATAAAGTATCTATTACAAATAGTTATAGACCTGGAAAAGTAATAGGTACTGAAGTAACTGTAGATAGCGTAATAGAAGATAATGATACTACTATTGTAGTAGATGATAGATTAAGAACTTATTTATTAAGTAGTAGAAATGGTTCTGTATCTATATATGATACACTCAATGTAAGAGGTTATTACATGGGAACTAAAAGAGGTGTTAAACTAGATACCTTAGAAATACAAAGTATGTTTACTAATACTGTTGTAGTAAATCCTGAAAGAACTGTAGAATATGTACCTGTAGAAACTAAATACAATACAGTAATGTTAACAGGTACTATATACACCAATAAAGATTATGGTTTAGGATTAATGTATAAAACAAAAGGTAATTATACATTGAATGCTCAATATAATATGATAAGTAAAACAATATCGTTAACAGTAGGAACACCAATAATAAAATGGAAGTAAATTTGCTAACTGGAAAAGTTGGAGAACAAGCATTAGTTACACAAGCAGTAAGTAAGATGAACTTTTGGGAAACTTATTTTAAATTGCTTAGTCTTAGAAAGAATTTTAAGTTTGGAGATAGAGCTTTAGAAACTATAGCTTATATAATGGCTAAAGACCCAACTAAGAATTTCTTTGCTAAACCTTACTCTGTAGATATAATGATGGACTTGAGAATGAAAGCACCAAGACTTACTCAAGTTAAGAAAGAGTTAATGTCATTAAACTTAGTAGATAGTTATGGGTTTTTATCTGATAAGTTAATAAAGTTTCATACCTTTGTAGCTAATCAGGAAAATGTACAATTTGTATTCTCATTTCATATAAATAATTATGCTTCCAAGTAGTAAGAGTGATATATATACAATGGTAGCAAATGAATGTGGAAAGAGTAAAGGACTAGTTAAGTTTATTATACAACACTTTGAGTTAAAGTTAAAACATATACTACGAAATCCTTTAGAGAATACAAAATATGTAATGTTAGAATGGTTTGGTACTTTTAATCTTAAAGATAAAAAAGTAATAAGTAAAAGAAAGAAACTAGAAGAAGTAAAACCTAACAGTCAGGAATTAGATTATTTTAACAATATTATAAAAAAGTATTATGACAAAAAAGAGGCATGACAAACCTACAATGAGTATTAATGTTGCTGAATTTGCAGCAGCTAATTTCCCAGACCCTAATAGGAAGGTATTATTTACTGGAGTAGGTGGTGAGTCTAAAGAAGTAGGGAAAGAAAACTTTGATATAGCTAAAGTTAATGACCATTGGGATAAGACTGAAGAATTAATCAAGAATTATAATGCTAATCTTACAACATTAGATGAAGATTATAAATCTGTAACTCCAGTACATTTTGCAATCGTTAGAGCTTATCATATTGAAGCTACAAGAACACAATCAGGATTAATTATTGCACCTAAAATACCTATGAAAGAAATGACACAGAATGGTATTGGGATTAGACAAACAATTGATTCACCGTGGGCATTCTCAAGAAAATGTATTGTAGTAAGTGTTCCTGAACATGTTACTCATGTAAAAGCTGGAGATATCGTAGAGATAAATAGAAGATGTGTATTAGCTGAAAAACCTTCAGTAGATGCACCAGCACATTTAGCTCATGGATTTACATTATCAGATTGGTATGATTTTGAAGCACCAACAGATATTAATAACAAACATTTTGGCTATTTAGCAGTAGACCCAATTAATGATATTACGTTAATTATTAAAAAATCATAATTATGGCTAAATTTGTAAAGAAAGCAGGTTGTCACACAGTCAATGTAGGACAATTTATGGAAGAACTTGGTGACAAGTACATTGACACTAATGGTAAAATAGTTCTTAACTATTCAACAGCAGTAAAACTTATTCAATTTGTTTATGACAAAACAAATGAAAGTTTTGTAGAATGTGAAGGTAAAGACTTACAAATTGGTTTACCTACTGGAATGTTTGGAATGATTCTTAAAATGGTATTAAAAACTATTGGTCTTGAGATTAAATTTACTGAGAAAGTATCTGATAAGACATCCTAAAGAATTATTCAAGGGTTTGGTTTTCATAGTGAAAGCCAAACTCTCTCTTTGGTTGATGACTGAAATTCATCCATTAGAAAAAGCAAGAAGATGTAAAGAATGCTTTAATAATGGTTACTGTATTGTATGTGGTTGTGATTTTGATGAAATGGTATTAACTAATAAAAAATGTCCTAATGGAAAATTTTAGTAAAATAGTAGCAACAATAGTTCAGAGTTTATTATATGCTAAATATAAACATTGGACTATTAGAAGATTAGGAACTCATGAAGCATTAGCTAAATATTATGAAGAAGTAGAACCTTTACTAGATACTCTTGTAGAAATATATATGGTAGATACAGGAGCTATAGCATCACCTAAATCAGTTGATATTCCTGAATCAGATGATGTAATGATTTATTTTAGAGGTTTGCATAATATGATTAAGTCTTCAATGATTAAAGAAAATGATGAAGCTATTAAGAATGTTATGGCTGAAATATCAGCAAGTATAAAACGTTGTTTGTTCAGATTAAAACTTGATGAAGTCTATGTTAGAGATTAATTTAGGAGAACATAAAGAAAACTCAACAGTATCTTATAGTTTTGAGTTTAAAGAACCAATAGAATATACAGAAGTTTCTTGTGGTTGTTTATCTACCAGTTTTAGTGGTAATACAGTAAACTTATCTATGAATGTAGGTAAAGTAAAGAATCCTAAAGAAGACTATTTTAATAGATTTGTTCTATTAAAAGTAAATAGTACAGAATATATGGTTAAAGCAAAAGTAATAAGATGATTAGAATAAATTACAGAACATTAGACCAAGCTGTTAATTTTTGGGAAGCTAATCCACAGTTTAAGATATATCCACCTTTTCATTTATTGTATGAGAAAGATAAATCTAAAGATAAGGATTTCTCATCAAGACAAATGTGGACTATATTCTTTATGTGTGACCCTGATGAAAATGATAATATATTCTATAGGATAGCTTATGGTGAAAGAAAGAAAACACTATCAGAAACTTTTGTTAAAGATTTGAATTGGGATGAACCTGATTTTGTTAAATGTTTAGAAGCATATCCATTAGAATGTATGACTGCTGTACAACGAGCTTATGCAGAAGAAAAGAATCAGTTACAAAAGAGAGCTAAGTTAATTGCTGATACAGAATTAACACTAGATACTACAGAGTTTCTTGGAGATAAAGTTATTGTAATAAAAGGTACTGCTACACAAATTAATATGTTACAGAAAGATTCTTTATCTATCTATCAGAAATATCAGAAGATTGAAGAAGAATTTATTAAAGATAAACAATCTGTTAGAGCTAAAGGTGGTTCTAAATTAACTAAATCAGAAAAAGGAGATTTATGGTAGATATACAAGTAAAATTAGTAAACAATAACAGACCTGGAAGAAAACTTAAAGAACTAAAAGGAATTATTGTACATTGGACAGCTAATGTTAGACCTACAGCTGGAGCTGAAGCACATCTTAAATATTTTGGTAACACTACAGTACAAGCTAGTTGTCATTATGTAGTAGATGATAAAAATATTATACAGATGATTCCTGATAATGAAGTAGCATGGCATGTAGGAGATAAACCTAGAAGAGCTAATCTTCCTGTTAGAAGAACTTTAGTTCCAGCTGGAGATAGTGCTAATAATTACTTTATTGGTATAGAAATGTGTGTTAATACAAATAGTAGATTTGAAGATACTTTAAAAAATGTTAAATATCTGATTAATGTATTATTAGCAAGACACAAATTAACTATTGATGATGTTTACAGACACTATGATATAACAGCTAAAGATTGTCCAATAATGTATCAACCTAATTATGTTGAAATGCAATATTTTGATTGGTCTTGGATAACATTTAAAGAATATGTCAGAAGTAGCTAATATTAGTACATGTATTGATGAATGGGATTTTAAATGGATTCAGATTGAAGATTTAGCAGGAATACTCAATGAGTTTAAACCTCAACTATATCATCCTGATGACCCTAGATATAATTCTTTTTGGCAACTAACTCGTTCTAAATGTATTGAAGGTATTTGGTATCCTCAATTTGGACAGTATAGATATGTTCCTGGTAGAATAGGATTCTATGGGAACTATTGTACTATTGTAGAAACTGATAAGAAAACAAAAGCTAGATTAAAATTAAAACCTAATATCAGAGATATAGAATGGCATTTAGCTTATTATTATTTAGAAGCACAAGGATTTTCAGGATTTGAAGATGATGATGAATATACTTGTAATTGGAAAGTATTAAATCCTGATGCTTTCTATATGACACTAGAAGAAAAAGTTACTATATTTAATAAGAAAGGATTCTTAAAAGAATTTATACATCCTAGAGATTATTTATTTCAACTCCATAATAAACCATTAGGAAGACCATTATATTATAATGATGCTAAAAACTTTGTTATACTAGGTTCTCGAGGTGGTGGTAAATCATATACTGCTGCACTAATGTGTATGCTATTTGAATTAATCTTTGATGGAGAGAAATATTATAAACCTGGAGATACTAGAAGAGAGTTAAAAGCTGAAATAGATTTAGGTTCAGGAAGAAAAGATAAATCTAGTGAGTTAGCTGAAAAGATAGAAGCATCACTTAATGAATTAGCACTCAATCAAGAGTTTGGAGTATGGGGAAAACCTGGAGATGATGATTATGAACCATGTCCATTTTGGAAAAGAATGACAGGACATATTAGTGCTAATAACAAAGATAATCCGTGGCGAAATACAACTCCAGTAAAGATTAAGAATGAATGGAAAGAGATAGGAACTGGTTCTACACTATATCATAATGTTTATTCTACTAACAAAAGAGATGGTGGACAATCAGGAGCTGGTGGTAGAAGAAATCTTATTGTCTATGAAGAAATAGGATTAATGGAGTTGTTTATAGAAGCATGGTTATCAAATGATGCTGTAGTTAAAACAGATGGTGAACAGTTTGGTGTACAATGGGGAATTGGTACATCAGGTAATATAGAAACTATTCATGATGCTATGAAAATATTTACGCATCCTGATGATTATAATTGTTTAAAGTTTAGATATGGAGAACAAGACCAATGTTTATTTCTTCCAGCATATATAACAGATAAAAGATTTAAAGATAATAATGGTAATACTGATATTCCTAAAGCATTATCATTCTATCAAGAAGAAGTAAAGAAAGCATCTAAATCTTCAGACCCTAAAGTATTAGTAAGACAAAAGATGAACTTTCCACTACGCATAACTGATATGTGGTTATCAGAAGGTGGTTCATTATTACCAGTAAAAGAAGCTGAAGAAAGAGAAAGAGAGTTAATTAGAGATAACTTATATGAAACACTAGGTACTGCTATTGATATGTATTGGGATAGTGCAGCACAATATGGTGTTAATTATCAGATTAAAACAAATCCTAAACCTATCTATAACTTTCCAATAAAAGCTGGAGATGATTTAACAGGTGAGTTTATGATGTATATAAGTCCTGATAAATTAAAACTAAATGGTATTATTCCTAATGATGCTGTTATTGTACTACATGACCCATATATATCAGATGAAATGGATAAAGGAGGTTCATTAGGTGCTGCATATTTTGTTGTTAATCCTAAATATGAAGTATATGGACTTCCAGGAAATGAAATAGCTGCTACTTATATTGGAAAGAACTTAGATGGTATAGATAGATATAATGAGATACTAGAGATGGGAATTGCACTCTATGGTAATCCTGTTAGAAACTTATGGTATGAAGCTAATAGAGGAGATAGACTTAGAGCTTATTTTTTAAAGAAAAGAAAAGCTGATTTACTATGTCTTAGACCACAGTTTGAACAAGGACAATTTATTTACTCAAGAACAGTAAGTCAAACTGGATATATAGTAGGAAATAGTTTAGCTAAAATATCATTAGTAGATGCTTTTAGAGATTGGCTTTTAGAAAAAAAAGAAATTCAGGGAATAGAAATTTCTAACATAGAAAGGATTCCTTGTATATTTACCATTAGACAAATTAAAAGTTACAGTATGAAAGGTAACTTTGATGGAGTTTCTGCGTTATTAGGAATAACACTTGCTATAGGAGAACAATCCTACAAGATGTTAAACAAAACAAAAACTGTAGCATTGCAATCAATACGTAATCATATAAATAATAGATGGAAGCGGTATTCAACTTAAGAGAAAAAAATAAATCAGATGATTGGTATAAAAGTATAATGAACACCATTGTACCTTTTAATAATACCAATATGGAATCTTATGAGAAGTATAGGCTTATCTATGCTATTCTTAATAATGATGGTAGTGTCTTATTCAAACAATTATATGATTTATGTAATCCTGAAGGGGATATGTTTAAACTACCCTTTGAGCAAGATAGAGAAATAGTTATATACAATAGACTGTATCCTAAATTTATGTATTTAGTTGGACAAATGCTTAAACGTGGGGATAATTTTGATGTACTATTATTATCTGATAGAGATAATGCAGCTAAAGATGAAGAATTAAGAAAAGTATTAGAAGCTGCTATCAATGAAGATTTAGCTATATTTCAAGCACAATTGGAAGCTGGAGGTGCTAATGCAGAACAGATTGAAGAATCTATGCGCACTATGCCTAAACCTGAAGAAATTGATGTAAAGAATTTTAAGAGTGAGATGGAGATATTCTATTCTGATGTAGTAGAATATTTTAAAGTTAAGTTTGATATTAAGTCATTAAAGTCATTATCATTTAAACATGTACTCGCAGTAGATAGATGTTTTATGGTAGTTATAGAAAAGAATGGACAACCACATCCAATGGTATTAAATACACTTCATTGTGGTTTTCATAAGAATAGTAATGAAGAAAGAATAGAGAAAGGAGATTATTGGTGGTATAGAACTCCAATTACTGTTACAGAAGCTATAGATGAATTAGAAGGTAAAGTAGAAGATGAAGTATTAGAAAGATTAAGAGGTTATACATCATCTAATTACTTAACACCTAATGCAGCATGGGATGTAACAAGTGGACAAGCTAAATCACAATACAATTATCTTAGTGTAGAAGAAGGATTAGAATCAAGATATCAAGATAATAGATACATAGGACAATCAACAGGAACATCAGGAGATAGAAGATATAGAGCTAATCAGTTATTATGGAAAACTTATTTAGAGTTTAAAGCCTATAGAGAAGTTATATTTCTTACTATGTTTAATGAATATAATGAAGTAATTACTGAAGTAGTAGATAATAAATATCCTATTCCTGAAGATGCAGCTACTACATTTATTATTAATAGATATAATCAGAAAGCTAAAAGATATGAATGGATAGATGAATTTGGTAATGTAGTATATGCTGAAAAGATGTATATACCTAGAAGATATGAAATAACAAGATATGGTTATGATATCTTTACTGATATGAGAGAAGTTCCTAATCAACCATTATCTATTGATAATCCTTATGATTTTGAGTTATCTTGTAAAGGTAGAATATTTTCAGGATTAAATGCTGAATCTATATCATTAGTAGAAAGAGCATTACCATCACTATTGCAATATACATTTGTTAAAGATTTACAGAATAGAGAGTTAGCTAAATACGAAGGTTATATAAAAAATATTGATGCTAGTCAGATTCCTGATTATCTAGCTATGGATGAAAATGGTAATCCATTATATGAAGGTGCTGATAAACTAAAAGTATGGAGATATCTAAGACGTACATTAGGAGATAGTTACTATGACCCAACAGCTACTACATCAGGATTACCAAACAATCAAAGAACTACAGCAGTATCTGCTGAACAAGCTGGTTCTATTGGTGAGATAGTTAATATGCAACAGTTACTAGATTTGATAGATAGAGAAATGGGAATGCAAATGTTAGTACCACCACAAGCTGAAGGTATTTATTCTCCTAGTTCTAATGTATCAGATAATCAACAAGCTATAGCACAATCTTATACTATGGCTGAAGAATATTTTAGAATGCACCAGTTAGTTCTTAAAGAATTAGTAAATGAATATGTTACACAGTTTACTAATTACTATCGTAGATTCTTTGAAACTAATCCTGAAAAAACAGAAACATTCCTAAATTATGTTACTACAGATGGAATGAAAAAGACTATTAGAATAAAACCAGAATTACTAAATCATGAAGATTTAGGAATCTTTATTCATGATGGTGACTATAATGAAAGATATCGTCAAATGATGACACAAATGATACAACCACTAGCACAAAATGCTGGAGAAGGAGCTGAAAGAATATCAGAGTTAGTTATGGCTATGACTAGAGGAGATAGTCCTGAAAAAGTACATAAGATGATTGCTGCTGCTGCTAGAGAACAAGAACAAAGAATGCAGCAACAAGGACAACAACAACAACAAATGCAAGAGCAACAATTACAAGCTCAAGCACAAATGAAACAACAAGAGCATAATAATAAGATGGAGCAAATTACATTAACTAAACAACTAGATGCTGAAATAAAAGCTATGGATGTTTATAAGTTTGCTGATGATTTAAATGCTGATAAAGATGGAGTTCCAGACCATATTGAAGCTTATAAAGCTATGAGAGGATTAAATCAAAAAGATAGAGAATTAGATATAAAAGAAAAAGATATAGCTAGTAAAGAAAGAATTGCTAGAATTTCTAAAAAAGAGAATAATAAGGTTAATAAATAATATTGATTGAATAACTTAAAATATATTTGCTTATGGAAATAGGAGATGATTTTCTACCAGAGTTAGATTTTGACTTTGATGAACAAGATGACACTAAACCTGTTATTACTAATAATCAGGATGAGAGTGAGGAAGAAATTGAAGAAGAAGAAATAGAAGATGACAATCTTGAAGATGATTCTGAAGATGAACCATCGGATAACATTGATAGTGACGAAAATGCTGTTGCAGCTTATAATTATTACAAGGATAATAATTTTATTACCATTGACCATGAGTTTGATGGTACTTTTGATTCATTAAAAGAAGCTTTAGATAAACAAGCTCAAGTAGCACTTGTAAGTGCTATAGATAATTTTCCTTCTTTTTTAAAACCCATTATTGAATATGCTACACTCAAGGATGATATAACTCCTGATGAGGTAGCTAACTTTTTAATGCAATATCAACCTCCTGCTTTTACAGAAGATGATTTACGCAATGATACAGATTTAGCTGAAAACTATTTAACCAATTCATTGAAACAAGAAGGATTAGAACCAGATGAAATTGAAGACAGATTAGATTACTTGAAAGACAGAGGACAACTAGCTAAAGAAGCTATTAGACAATTTAAGAAAGACGAAAGCACGAGAGAACTTGAAATGAATGCTCAAATAGAGCAACTTAAACAACAAGAGCAAATTGAAGAACAACAACAACAAGCATTTGTACAAAACTTCGGTCAAGTATTAAATGATACTAATTGGAGAAATGACCATAAGCAAGTAATTGCTCATGAATTTACAAGTGGAAATTTTAAGACTAGAATGGAGCATATCTTTGAGAATCCTAAAGCATTAGTTAAGTTAGTAGATTTCTTAGCTAATTATGATGGTGAAGATATTAACTTGGATAAGTATAAAAAATCGGCATTCAGTCCTTCAGTAAAAGGAGTAAAAGATACTGTAGAAAAATATTGGTCTAACTCATCGTTAGCTAATAATAAATCATCGAAGGGTGGAAATCCTAAAGTAGATTTATCAGAATTAGAACTTATATAAAATAATAATAAAATGGAAAGAAAAACCGCTTTAAAAGTAACAGAATACAAAGGGTTTGGTGGTAATTTCTTTGATAGTGTATCTCATAGTGCATTATTTAGAGATGACCAACCTTATGACTTTGGTGTTATGACAGCTCGTTTGTTTTCTAGTTCAACCAATTTAGGTTTGACTAACAAACGTTGGAACTATTTAACTATGGCTCAAGGTAATTATCATGTAGTTCCTGGTGGTCGTAATGAGTATTCATGGTCTGTAATTGGTGATGCTGATATTGATTTTCGTATCACAGAATTGCTAGTATCTGAAACATCAAATCCTGGTAAAGCTAATACTACTTTTGCTATTGCTTTAGACCGTAATTGGTTGAAAGCTCCAGTAGTATTAAAGACTTCATCAGATAATGCTCCATTACTAGAAATTATCTCTGGTCCAGAACCACTTGGTACTCATTCATTTAGGTATGAAGTTAAGATTCAGGATGGTAATCCTAATAGCTGGATTCCTGTAGAATACTTAAAGCCAGGTCAAGTAGTTACTAGAGTAGGTACTCGTGTAACTAATGAAGAAAATACTAAATATGGTACTGACCAATACTCAAGTCAAATGAAACTTCGTGGTGTTGTAGGTCAATATGCCAATGAAGTATCATTTACTGATAGATTCATTCGTATGGAATTAGCTGCTGGTAAATCAGGTAAATCTAATTCAGGTACTTATGATGACCATGATGGTAAGAAATATAGAGATGCTTTCTCTCGTGGACATATTTATCAAGCGAGTTTAAAGAATCGTAATACTAATGAGATTATTCAGAAAGGTATGTTTATTACTAAAGCTGAAGAAAGATTATTAGAGCGTACTGAAATGGATAGAGAAATGATGTGTGAATTTGGTAGATTACAAATTGATACTGACCAAGACTCTAAGAGAATTAAGAAAACTGCACCAGGTTGGAGACAATTAGTTCGTGATGGACAATATATGCCACATGGAGGTAATTTTACACTAACAGGATTGTATGATTTCTTACATCAAGTACTATACCGTAGAAGAGGATTTATGAATCGTAAACCTATGTTAGTAGGTGGAACTGGAGCTATTAGTTATCTATCAACTTTGATTGCACAACAAGCATCAGTATTCCAAACACTAGAGCCAGGTTTTGCTTTAAGAGATAATGCTGAACCTACTGGAGTACATAAATATGAGAAAGAGTGGGGATTCCAGTTTACTCGTATTAAGTTACCAATGGGAATTGATGTAACTATTATGTATGACCCATCTAAAGATGATGATACATTATACAAAGAGAAAGCACCAGGTTCTTATTTACCACTAGAATCATTCCAAATTGATATTTTAGAGTTTGGACAAACTGAAAATGCTGCTGAAAACTCTAATGGCAATAACATTTGTATGGTAATGGAAGATAATATTGACTATTACTTCTCTGTAGCTAATGCTATTGACTTCAAGAATGGTGTTGTTAAAGATGGTGCTAATGTTTACAAGTTTGGTAAAACATTGAGTATCTATAGAGAAATGAGTGGTTCACTAAATATTTGGGATACTAGTGCGGTAGGTCGTATTGAGTGGATTCCTGGATATGTATCGTAAACAAATAAAACAATTATTATAGCCTATGATTAAAGGACAAAAAATCTATGTGGTTCATGTACCACGTACATCAGCGCAAGGAAGACATACTTACGAGTATAAGCGTGATGATGGAACTACTATTTCGATGGGAAGAACAAGGTCTAAAGGAATATCTATACCTTTTAGTTTTGTAAGAAATGGAAACCAATTATTAACAGGATTAGACGAGTTAGTTGATAATCCTTATTACGAATTGTCAAAAGACCAGTTAAATCTTGGTAGTAATTGGTTTTCCAATATCGATAATGTAACTAGTCAAAAACAGATTACGTTACAGATGTTGTATGAGATTATGGATGATATGGCTGCTGGAACTTATACTTCTACTAGCAATACTCCATTAATGAGTCAGATTATGAATGATGTTAAAACAGCTGATAGATTAACAAATCAATCAGAACTAGAACAATTCAAAATATGGCTACAAGAAGGTACTAATGTATTTTCGTCTGATACTTCAAGAGGAAGGTTAGCTATTCAATTATTGAAGAATCATCCAAAAATTGCAACAGATAAAACTTTAGTAAATGAAAATATACATGAGTTTTATATTGCAGAAGAAGAAGAAGCAATAAAAGAAGCTAACAAGAAGATTGATATTGTAATGGATGGATTGACTAAGTTAGGACTATTGTTTAGTAATTACGATATGTTTACTCGTTATCAGTTATCTGTTATTCTGGATTTAGTTACTGGTGAAGCATCAGATTCTTTAGTAGAAATGTCATTAAAGAATCATATATGGGAACAACGTAAAGTAGCTAAAGGAACTCAAGAAGAAAGAATCATACAGTATATGGAACAGTATGATTTACTATTGAGAGATAAGGATAAAATATATATTCGTTAT
>Ga0129336_10000942_pt1 | contig 17263 bp, 23 predicted proteins | sample CPB6_02_DNA_FD_96878 | JGI IMG/M metagenome (GOLD analysis project Ga0129336, IMG submission 96878) | Freshwater to marine salinity gradient microbial communities from Chesapeake Bay, USA - CPBay_Sum_0.6_0.2_DNA | ecosystem: Environmental > Aquatic > Marine > Coastal | place: USA: Chesapeake... | reverse complement strand
TACCCTTCAACTGGAAGCCAGCGGCAGTGACCATCTTGGCCAGTTCCGCCTTTCCACACTGAGGGCAGTCCTTGAGCGGTGAATCACTGAGGCGCTGCAGGAACTCCTTCTGGAATCCGCATGCCCCGCATCGATATTCGTAAATCGGCATAGCGCACCCGCCAAAAATTTCAAAAAAAGATTATACCTGAGAGAGTTAGCTCGCCTGCCCGGCGGGGACATTACCGATCTGACTGCCGAAGCAAACCTCGCCGCCCCTCTCCACAGCGCTTTATGGGGTCAGGTCGGCCTATAATCAATAGGCAGCGGCTCACAAAACTCAGGGCGCATTATAAGTTATTGATTTTATTATATTTTTATGGAACACACCGCACCGCGAAGTCACCGCTTGGTCAACGAAGCACGTCGCCACGGGCCCGCTCCGACCGGCGTCGTATATCCGTGCACCGGACCGTCCCTCGCAGGCGCTCTGGAGGCTGCGGAAGCGGGCCTGATCGATCCATTCCTCATCGGGCCAGAGCACCGAATGCGAGAAATCGCCGAGCAACAGGGCATTGACCTGCATGGCTGCCGGCTGGAGAAGGCGGCGACCGAGCACGAGAGTGCCGCGCGCGCCGCTGAACTCGCGCGCGACGGAAGGGTCGGGATGCTGATGAAGGGAAGCCTGCACACCGACGAACTCATGGGCATTCTTGTATCCCGCAGTGCAGGCCTGCGAACTGATCGGCGGATCAGTCACACCTTCGTCATGGAAATTCCGGTGCACGACCGGTTGCTGCTGGTGACTGATGCAGCGATCAACATCGCTCCGGATCTCGAAGCGAAGCGCCATATCACTCAGAATGCCATCGACGTCGCGCACGCCGTCGGTATTTCCAATCCGCATATCGCCATATTATCTGCCGTGGAAAACTCCAACCCGGCGATTCCTTCGAGCATGCATGCTGCGGAATTGCGCGATATGGCCCGATCAGGTTTGATTACCGGTGGTATCGTCGATGGGCCTCTGGCATTCGACAACATGATTTCACAGGAAGCCGCGCAACTGAAGGGCATTGACTCTCCGGTCAGCGGCGCAACCGACATTGCCGTACTACCAGGACTCGAGGCTGGCAATATTCTGTACAAGTCGCTCGTTTACATCAGCAAGGCCACTGCCGGCGGCGTGGTGATGGGGGCAAAAATACCGGTGATCCTGACAAGCCGGGCCGATTCCGTGCATAGCAGAATCAGCTCAGCGGCCGTGGCTCGACTGGTGAATTACACCGCACGGAATCCGGGACACGGGTAACCTCTCCTGGCGAAGACGTTAACCCGCAGAGCCCGCCGCGACCGCTCTGCTGTTACTCCGTCAGAACGGGATGTCATCATCCATGTCATCGAAATTACCGGGATTGCTTTTCTTGGGCGCCGGCCGATCGCCGCCACCCGCATCCCGCCCGCCGGCGCCATCAGCGCCGCGACCGCCCAGCAACTGCATGCGATCCGCGACAATCTCTGTCGAATACCGATCCTGCCCTTCCTTGTCCTGCCATTTCCTTGTCCGGATGCGCCCCTCGACGTAGACCGGTGAACCCTTTTTCAGGTACTCACCGGCGATTTCCGCGAGACGCCCGAAAAATGAAATCCTGTGCCACTCTGTGTGTTCCTGCCGGTCGCCGCTTTTGTCCTTCCAGTTCTCCGTGGTCGCGATACGAATATTGGTGACTGCGTCCCCGCTGGGGAGGTAGCGGGTCTCAGGGTCCGCGCCGAGATTGCCAATCAGTATTACCTTGTTGACCGATGCCATAAAGATTCCTCAGGTTATCAATGCGTATGCTGCCGGGTCGCTTGCGGCTGGGATGTCGCTGCGCCGGCCTGGCCGAAACTCAGTATAAGCCAGATTGCCAGCAGCACAGCGTCGAACAGTACAACGCCCGTGACCTGTCCGATGGTATACAAGAATCCTGCTGCTGTTGCGCCCGCAAAGGACCCCAGGAATTGCACCGTGCTGTAGACACCGGTCGCGGTACCCCGGGAACCTGCCGGAGCCAATCTGGAAACAAGTGCCGGCAACTTCGCCTCGAGCACATTGAACGCCGTGAAAAATCCAACCAGGAACACCGCCAACCAGCGTATGTCAGACACCATCCACGGTAACAACGCATGCAGCAGCAGGAGCAAAGCCACCGAAAACCGGAACCATCGCATCATCGCCGGCGGCGAAGACGACTGCATGACGGGGATCAACATCAGAACGAATGCACCTAGCATCACAGGAAGGTAGACCTTCCACTGGGCCTCTACAGGGATGCCGGCGTCACGCAGTGCGAAAGGAACAATGATGAAAAGCGCCGTGAGCACTGCATGCAAGGAAAAAATGCCGAAATTCAGACGCTGCAACTGCCGGTCCTGGAGCACCTTCAGAATCATGCGAACGTTCAGGGTCGCAGAAACGGGGGCCGCGGGCGGGTCGGGAACAATGCGCCAGGTAACCCACAATGCAAGCAGCGCCAGAACGCCGGTCAGTGCGAATAGGCCGGGGACACCGATTTTTGGCGCAAGCCAGGGACCGGTCACCAGCGACAACACGAACATGAACCCGATCGTCGATCCGATCACCGCCATCGCCTTCGGCCGCTGTTCGTCGCGCGTCAGATCCGATACCAATGCAATCACAGCAGCCGATATCGCGCCGGCCCCCTGCAGGGCCCTGCCAGCGATGACGACATAGATGCTGTCCGCCGTTGCCGCAACAAAGCTGCCGATAGCAAAAATCACCAGACCGGCATAGATCACCGGCTTGCGCCCGACTTTGTCCGACCACCATCCGAAAGGCAGTTGCAGCAATGCCTGCGTCAACCCGTACGCACCGACTGCGATTCCGACCAAACGCAAATCCTCACCACCGGGCAAGCCGGCCGCAAAAATTGCAAAGACCGGCAATACGACAAACATGCCGAACAGGCGCAGACCGAAAATACCGGCCAAAGCAATGGCCGCGCGGCGCTCTAGCGCGGTCATCTTGCTGCTGGTAACCATACGGGAAGCGGGCGTAAGACTGGAGAGACTTGGGATCGGAATACTTGGGATGGGAACTGCGTGAGAGTATATTAACAGGTTTGACTCGATTAACCGTCCGGCCAAGCGGGCAACCGCCGCCGGGCATCCGGAAAACCAGTATGGTGAGCAAAACACCTCCTCGCCTGATCGCAGTGCCGTCTCGACCCGAATCCCGGGATCAGCAGCCCGCCTCAACACAGGAACGCATTGTGGTGCGCGGCGCGCGGACGCATAACCTGAAAAATGTTGATGTTGAATTTCCGCGGAACAGGTTGGTGGTCATCACGGGGCTGTCCGGTTCAGGAAAGTCCTCGCTGGCCTTCGATACCCTGTACGCAGAGGGACAGCGGCGGTACGTAGAATCATTGTCGGCGTACGCGCGGCAGTTCCTGCAGTTGATGGAAAAGCCGGACGTGGACGTGATCGAGGGACTGTCCCCGGCGATTGCAATAGAGCAAAAATCCTCCTCTCATAATCCGAGATCCACAGTAGGCACCATCACCGAAGTGCACGACTATCTGCGGCTGCTGTACGCACGCGTTGGTGAAGCGCGTTGCCCGGAACACAATCTGCCGCTTGCCGCTCAAACCATTTCCCAGATGGTTGACCATGCACTCTCGGGAGCCGAGAACACCCGGCTGATGATTCTCGCGCCTCTGGTCAATGCCCGGAAGGGAGACCAGTCCGCAGTCATTGACGAACTCCGGGCACAGGGCTTTGTGAGAGCACGGATTGACGGAGAAGTTGTGGACCTTGACCGGGTGTCGTCCTTACGGAAGAACAGCCGGCACCATATCGATGCGGTCATTGACCGTATCCGACTCAAGCCGGACATTCGTCAGCGCCTCGCGGAGTCATTCGAGACCGCCATCCGTCTCGGTGACGGCCGGGCGGTTACAGTCGACATGGACTCCGGAACAGAAACACCATTCTCCGCAAAAATGGCATGCCCGGCGTGCGGCTATGCATCACCCGAGCCGGAACCACGCCTCTTTTCGTTCAATAATCCGGCTGGCGCATGCAAACGCTGTGATGGCCTCGGGGTGATCACATTTTTCGACCCCCGACGGATCGTTGCCTTTCCCGATCTGTCGCTGGCAGCGGGGGCCATCAAGGGTTGGGACCGTCGCAATCAATTCTACTTTCAGATGCTGAACGGACTGGCTGCGCATTTCGGATTTGACGTTGACACGCCTTTCTCGGAATTGGCGGAAGACACGCGTGATGTCATTCTGCACGGGTCCGGTAAATCCGTCATCGCATTTACCTACGTAGGCGAGCGCGGGAAAGTCTATGTTCGGGAACATCCGTTCGAAGGGGTGATACCAAACCTCGAACGCCGCTTCAAGGAGACCGATTCGCCTGTCGTGCGCGAAGAACTGGCCAAGTTCCAGAATATCTGCAGTTGCCCGGATTGCGGCGGCACGCGGCTACGGAAAGAAGCACGGCATATATTCGTGGCCGGCAAAGCAATCTATGCGCTTGCCGCCATGCCCTTGGGCGAGTTGCTGCAGTTTTTTGAGGACCTCAGCCTATCGGGTGCCAGACAGGCAATTGCCGAAAAACTGTCGACAGAAATCGCCTCGCGCCTGCGATTTCTCGTTGAAGTCGGTCTGGATTACCTGACCCTCGATCGATCAGCTGACAGCCTGTCCGGCGGCGAAGCCCAGCGGATTCGGCTGGCCAGCCAGATCGGATCGGGACTTACCGGGGTGATGTATGTGCTCGATGAACCATCCATCGGATTACATCAGCGCGACAACGCCCGCCTTCTGGACATGCTTCGGCGTCTCAGAGACATAGGTAACACTGTTATTGTTGTCGAGCACGATCAGGATGCGATAGAGAGTGCGGATTACGTGATTGACATGGGACTGGGAGCCGGCGAGCATGGTGGAAACGTAATCGCCCACGGCTCACCGGACGCGATCAAACGCCACTCCGACTCCCTGACGGGCCAGTACCTTTCAGGCAGGCGCCGCATCGAAGTCCCAGCGTTCCGGCATCGGCGTAATCACGAACGTTTACTTACCATCTCCGGTGCAAAAGGCCACAATCTGCAGAACCTCTGTGTGGATATTCCCGTGGGCTTGCTCACCTGCGTCACCGGCGTTTCGGGTTCCGGAAAGTCGACGCTGATCAACGACACACTGTATCCCGCTGTTGCACAGCACCTCTACGGAAGCAGCCGCGATCCGGCGCCACACGAACGGATTGACGGTTTTGAGTTCTTTGACAAAGTGGTCAACGTTGATCAGAGCCCGATCGGCAGAACACCCCGCTCCAACCCCGCCACGTATACCGGCCTGTTTACACCGATTCGCGAATTATTTTCCGGAGTGCCGGAAGCGCGTGCCCGGGGATACGGCGCCGGCCGGTTTTCCTTCAACGTCAAGGGCGGTCGCTGCGAGGCATGCGAAGGTGACGGATTGATCAAGGTCGAAATGCATTTTCTGCCAGATGTCTACGTTCCCTGCGACGTCTGCGAAGGAAAGCGCTATAACCGGGAAACACTGGACATCCGGCTGAAAGGCAGGAATATCCACGAAGTACTGGAACTCACTGTTGAGAGCGCACTGGAATTCTTCAGCGCCATTCCCGCGGTCGCACGAAAGCTGCAAACCCTGATGGACGTCGGACTCGGTTACATCCGGCTTGGACAGGCTGCCACAACATTGTCCGGCGGAGAGGCGCAACGGGTAAAACTCGCGCTGGAGTTATCAAAGCGCGATACCGGCCGGACGCTGTATATTCTGGATGAGCCAACCACCGGACTGCATTTCCACGACGTTGACCTGCTCCTGCGCGTCCTGCACCGACTGCGAGATCACGGAAACACTATCGTCATCATCGAACACAATCTCGACGTCATCAAAACAGCCGACTGGATCATCGATCTCGGCCCCGCCGGCGGGAACCGTGGCGGTCAAGTGGTGGCATCGGGCACGCCAGAAGAGGTCGCCGGCACGCCTGGCAGCCATACCGGTGCCTACCTGCACAAGGTACTGATGCAATGAATTATCGCGACGTCCTGATAGACAGCTTCCGCGCAGCAGTTTCAGCTGCCGATCCCGCCAAAATTGTTCCGCGGTTCTTACCACCGGCTCCAGTCGGGCGCACGCTGGTGGTGGGCGCCGGCAAGGCTGCGGCAGCCATGGCGGCGGCAGTAGAGCAGCATTGGCACACAGATTCCCCGCTGACGGGAACCGTCATTACGCGTTACGGACATAACCTGCCGACCAGTCGGATTCGTGTCGTCGAGGCCGGGCATCCGGTTCCCGACGCTGCCGGGGAGGCGGCATCGTCGGAAATCCTGCAACAGGTGCGGTCACTGGGGCCGGACGATCTTTTGCTGGTACTGATTTCCGGCGGAGGGTCCAGCCTTTTATCCCTGCCTGCTGCCGGCATCACGATGTCGGACCTCAAGCACGTGACTCAGCAGTTACTGCGATCCGGTGCGGCTATCCAGGAAATGAATACCGTCCGCAAGCACCTGTCGTCTATTCAAGGCGGACAGCTCGCGGCGGCAAGTCGGGCACCGGTACACGCCCTGATCATTTCCGATGTAACCGGCGATGATCCAACACACATCGCATCAGGGCCTTGCGCACCGGACCCGACCCGGTTCCGGGATGCGCTGGATATTCTGAATCAGTATGACGTGCATCCCGGTGAAGCAGTGATGCGACGCCTGACTGACGGCGCAGCCGGTGAAATTCCCGAAACCCCGAAGCCGGGAGATCCCCTGTTTAAACGTGTCGCCAACACTGTTATCGGATCCGCACACACCTCTCTTTGGGCGGCAGCAGCGTCACTCGAGACACATGGGGTGTCCGCCGTTATCCTGGGTGACACGGTCACTGGAGAAGCGCGCGAAGTGGCCAAACCCTACGCCGCATTGGTGCGCCAGATCCGGCAGCACCGGTTGCCATGGCCCCCACCAGTGGCACTGCTGACGGGCGGTGAATGCACAGTCACCGTTAAAGACGGGGGGCACGGAGGGCGATGCACAGAGTTCCTGCTCTCACTCGGAATCGAACTCGCCGATTCCGAGAATGTTTGGGCCATCGCCTGTGATACGGACGGGATTGATGGATCCGAGGACAACGCGGGGGCTGTGCTCACGCCGGGGACAATCCAGTCGATTCGCGCACAAGGGATGGATCCGAAAAAACTGCTCGCACAAAATAACTCGTGGGCGGCGTTCAATGCCACCGATGACCTGGTAAACACCGGGCCTACATTGACCAACGTAAATGACTATCGGGCCATACTGATTACCTGACCGTAATTCGCAGCCGCAATGATGTTCATGTCGTTACACGCAAATAAAAACCGGGCAATTGCCCGGTTTTTACTGTATCAAGCTAAGCGTTTCTTCGACATTCAAGCAGCAGCATCGGCCTTGCTCTCGGTCGCCGCCGGCTCCGGTCGGTCCATCAATTCAACGTATGCCATCGGCGCATTATCACCTTTCCGGAATCCGAATTTCAGGATACGCAGGTAACCGCCGTTCCGCTTGGCATAACGCGGCCCGAGTTCATCAAAAAGCTTGACCACATTATCACGATCACGCAGACGATTGAATGCGAGCCGTCGGTTTGCCAGGGAAGGTTTCTTCCCGAGCGTAATGATCGGCTCGACCACACGGCGCAATTCCTTTGCCTTGGGAAGCGTAGTCTTGATCGCCTCGTGGCGAAGCAACGAGTTCGCCATGTTGCGAAGCATCGCCAGCCGATGACTGCTGGTACGATTCAGTTTTCTTAATCCGTGTCCGTGTCGCATAACTGCTATCCCTTACACCTTTTCCAGACCGGCAGGCGGCCAGTTTTCGAGTTTCATCCCGAGCGTGAGACCCCGCGATGCGAGTACTTCTTTGATCTCATTCAGCGATTTTCTGCCAAGATTGGGCGTCTTGAGCAACTCTGTTTCGGTACGCTGGATCAGATCGCCGATATAGTAAATATTTTCGGCCTTGAGACAATTTGCCGAACGAACCGTCAGCTCAAGGTCGTCTACCGGCCGCAACAATACAGGATCAACCTGGGTGGCCTTCTTCTCCTCGATGAGCGCCGGCGTGCCTTTGAGGTCAGCAAATACCGACAACTGCTCAACGAGCACTCGAGCGGCGTAGCGCACCGCCTCTTCCGGATCAATGGCCCCGTTGGTTTCAATATCGATGACCAGCTTATCAAGATCAGTTCTTTGTTCAACACGGGCCGATTCAACAGCGTAGCTCACGCGGCGAACGGGGCTATAGGACGCATCCAACGCCAAGCCGCCGACTGAACGTGTATCTTCCGTGCCGCGACGTGTCACGGCAGCAATGTAGCCCCTGCCCTTCTCGACCTTGATCTGCATGTCTAATTTTCCACCAGCCGACAGGTGGGCGATGACATGCTCGGGATTCACGATTTCAACATCGTGCATGGGCTCAATATCCGCCGCCGTAACCACGCCCTCAGAAGACTTCTTCAGGGTCAGGATCGCCTCATCGCGGTTATGGAGCCGCAAAACGACGCCTTTGACATTCAGCAGAATGTCGACGACATCTTCCTGCACACCATCAAGCGTCGAGTACTCGTGCAAAACGCCTGAAATCTTGACTTCCGTTGCAGCAAACCCCGGCATTGAAGAAAGGAGCGTACGGCGCAATGCATTTCCGAGCGTGTGTCCGTAACCGCGCTCGAAAGGCTCCATGGTGACCTTGGCGTGGAACGGCGTAATGCCCTGAACGTCGATGATCCGCGGCTTGAGAAACGCTGTGCTGGACATGACTTAATACCTCTTGAAAGCGTTATTTCGAATACAGCTCGACGATGAGCGATTCGTTGATGGTCGACGGCAATTCCGTGCGCGCCGGCCGCGACTTGAATGTTCCCTTGAGCGCTTTAGCGTCCACTTCAATCCATTCGGGAAATCCGCGGGACTCGGCTGCCTCGACGGCCCCCTTGATTCTGAGCTGGCCTTTGGAGGCCTCGGCCACTTCTACCACATCGCCCGGTTTGCACTCGAACGAAGGAATATTGACGCGGTGACCGTTTACCAGAATCCCGTTATGACGCACAACTTGACGCGCCTCGGTGCGGGATGCGCCAAATCCCATCCGGAATACAACGCTGTCGAGCCGGCTTTCGAGACTCTGCAGCAAAGCCTCACCTGTTACACCACGGCTCTTCGCAGCACCTTTGTAAATTTTACGGAACTGGCGCTCGAGGATGCCGTAAATCCGGCGAACCTTCTGCTTTTCCCTCAACTGCACACCGTAACCGGACAACCGGGTGTTCTTCTGCCCGTGCTGCCCAGGAGCATAGTTACGGCGCTCAATTGCACATTTATCCGTAAAGCACTTTTCGCCCTTCAGGAAAAGCTTTTCGCCCTCGCGACGGCATTGACGGCATTTTGCATCCAGATTTCTGGCCATGGCGAAACTCCCTTAAATACGGCGCTTTTTCGGCGGACGGCAACCGTTGTGCGGCACCGGAGTCACATCCGAAATACTGGTGATCTTGAAACCAACGGCATTCAATGCACGAACTGCAGATTCGCGCCCGGGCCCCGGACCCTTGATCAACACCTCCAGATTCTTCACGCCACACTCCTGTGCAAGACGACCTGCTTTTTCAGCGGCGACTTGTGCAGCAAACGGTGTCGATTTGCGTGAACCTTTGAACCCGTTGCTGCCGGATGTGGCCCACGACAAGGCGTTACCCTGGCGGTCAGTAATCGTGATGATCGTGTTATTGAAGGACGCGTGAACGTGCGCAACGCCTTCTGCGACGTTCTTCTTTACCTTCTTGCGAACTCGTGTATTTGCTTTCGCCATAAATTCTTCTGCCTAAATTAAGCTGCAGGACGCTGAATCTTCACAGCGGCTTTCCGCGGACCTTTACGGGTACGCGCATTCGTGCGGGTCCGTTGCCCGCGAACAGGCAACCCGGCGCGATGGCGCTTACCCCGCCAGCTGCCCAAATCCATGAGCCGCTTGATGTTCATGGAAATTTCACGACGCAGGTCACCTTCGGTCGCGAATTTGCCAACCTGTTCCCGCAAACGGTCCATGTCAGCATCTGACAGGTCCTTGATTTTGGAAGCAGTATTAACACCAGCTGCCGCACAGATCAGGCGGGCACGGCTGCGGCCGACACCGTAGATCGCCGTCAAAGCAATCTCGGCATGCTGATGATTTGGAATGTTTACACCACCAATACGGGCCATGGCTTACCCCACCAACGAAAACTTGGAATTATATCGTTTACAAAAACCGCTCTCAATCACTCGCGGTCACCCCTGACGCTGTTTGTGACGGGGATCTTTGCAGATAACCCGCACAACACCGTTTCTCTTTACAACTTTGCAATTTCGGCACATCCGTTTTACCGAAGCCAGTACCTTCATAATTCACCTCTGCTTCCAGAATCCGTTTACTTTCCCTACTTCGCGCGGAAAACTATGCGCCCTTTGGTGAGATCGTAGGGCGTGAGCTCTACGGTCACTTTGTCCCCCGGCAGAATGCGTATGTAGTGCATCCGCATCTTGCCGGAGATGTGGCCAAGTACAATATGACCATTTTCCAGTTTGACTCTGAACGTTGCATTAGGCAGGGTCTCTACGATCTCACCCTGCATCTGTATCGTGTCTTCCTTTGCCATCAGCGCGTCGGCAGAACTCCGCCTTTAAAGTTCGCCTTTTTTAGCAGGCTCTCGTACTGATGAGTCATCAGGTATGCCTGTCCTTGAGCCATAAAGTCCAGCGTGACGACAACCACAATCAGCAATGAGGTCCCGCCGACATAGAATGGGACGTTCTTCCAGACGATCAACAATTCCGGCACCAGACACACCAGCGTGATGTAAATTGCACCGGTAAGCGTCAAGCGCATCGTCACCTTTTCGATATAGCGGGCAGTCTGCTCTCCGGGTCGTATCCCCGGCACGAAGGCCCCGCTCTTCTTGAGATTATCAGCCGTTTCTTTCGGATTGAAGACCAGGGCGGTGTAAAAGAAACAGAAGAAAATGATCGCCGCCGCATAGAGCAGAACATAAATCGGCTGCCCGGGGTGCAATACTGCCGCCAAATTCTTCAACCACAACATTCCTTCGTTCTGCCCGAGCCAACCGGCCACAGTCCCGGGAAACAGAATAATGCTCGAAGCAAAGATAGGCGGAATGACGCCGGACATATTCAGTTTTAACGGCAGATGAGATGACTGACCGCCGTAAATCTTCCGACCAACCTGCCGCTTGGCATAGTTGACGAGAATTTTACGTTGCCCTTTCTCCACGAAACACACAAACGCGGTTACCGCGATAACCAGCGCAAAGATAAACAGCACAAACGGGATCGAGAAGGAACCCGTCCTCGACAACTCGAGGGTACCGCCGACGGCGCTTGGAAATCCCGCCGCAATGCCGGCGAAGATCAGCAGTGAAATGCCATTCCCTATCCCGCGCTCGGTGATTTGCTCACCGAGCCACATCAGAAACATTGTGCCTGTTACCAGGGTCATCATCGCTGTCAGACGGAACATCAGACCCGGATCCAAGGCGACTTTTTGCTGCTCAAAAGCGATCGCGATTGCCATACCCTGGAAAACCGCCAGAACCAGCGTGCCATAACGCGTGTACTGCGTAATCTTTCGGCGACCGGACTCACCTTCCTTCTTGAGTGCCTCGAGCGTCGGGGATACCACTGTCATCAACTGCATGATGATCGAAGCAGAGATGTAGGGCATGATCCCCAGCGTGAAGATCGAGAATCGCGACAGTGCTCCACCGGAAAACATGTTGAACATGTCGAGGATGCCACCGCGCTGTGACTTGAAAAGCTCTGCGAGTGCTACCTGATCTATGCCGGGTACCGGAATAAACGAACCAATGCGGAATACGATCAATGCACCCAACAGGAAAAACAGGCGACGCTTAAGGTCACCATATTTCCCTGCTGTTGCAATGGTATCGCCGATGGCCAAGTCAATTACTCCTGAGCGGATCCTGCAGCGGCAACAGCCTCTACGCTGCCACCGGCCTTCTCAATGGCTGCCTTCGCCCCTTTGGTCGCCAGCACGCCTTTCAGGCAAACTTTCCGGGCCAGTTCACCGGCGAGAATGACCTTGGCACCCAACGCCAGCGCCGGAACCAAACCAGCTTGCTTCAGGACGGTCAGGTCAATCACGTCTTCCTTGAGCCGGCCAAGGGCGTCCAGCCGCACTTCCGTGGTCTTTCCGGCATTCAGGGAACGGAAACCGCGCTTGGGCAAGCGGCGATGCAGCGGCATCTGACCGCCTTCAAATCCGACTTTGTGGAAACCACCAGCGCGTGCCTTTTGGCCTTTATGACCACGCCCGGCCGTCTTGCCGAGTCCGCAACCGATTCCGCGACCGACACGCTTCTTGGAATGCTTCGACCCGGCGGCGGGTTTAAGTTTGTTCAGTTCCATTTATCCCTCACACCGTACGAGATAGGCAACCTTCTTGATCATTCCGCGAATCGCAGGGGTATCCTGCAATTCAACCGTGTGGTTCAACCGCCGCAGCCCGAGGCCGCGAACGGAAGCGCGATGTTCCGGTCGAGTCCCGATAAGGCTGCGCACCAGAGTCACCCGCACGGTTTTTTCATTTCCTTTGGCCATCTCTGTTTACCCCGTGATCTCTTCAACTGACTTTCCGCGCTTGGCTGCAATCTCAGCCGGCGAATTCATCTCAGTCAGTCCATTGATGGTTGCACGAACAATGTTGTACGGATTAGTCGATCCGATACATTTCGCAAGAATATTCGACACACCCAGCACCTCCAGAACCGCACGGACAGGACCACCGGCAATAATGCCTGTTCCCTCTGACGCTGGCTGCATGTACACGCGCGAGGCACCGTGCCGCCCCATCACCGCATGTTGCAGGGTCCCGTTTTTCAAGCTGACCTTCACCATCTTGCGGCGCGCTTCGTCCATGGCTTTCTGAACAGCGACAGGCACTTCACGCGCCTTTCCTTTACCCATGCCGACACGGCCGTCGCCATCACCGACAACAGTCAATGCGGCAAACCCGAGAATCCGCCCGCCCTTGACGACTTTCGTGACACGGTTGATAGCAACCATCTTTTCGCGGAGACCGTCACCACGCTCTTCGCCGGTCTGCATTTTTGCCGCCTGCATCTTTGCCATGCCTTACTCCTAAAAATCCAATCCGGCTTCACGCGCCGCATCGGCAAGTGCCTTGATCCGGCCGTGATAGCGATAACCGGAACGATCAAAAGCCACCTTCTTGATTCCGGCCTGAATAGCCCGCTCGGCAATTCGCTTCCCGGTCTCAACGGCAGCCCCTGAGTTCGCGCCGCCGCCCTGTGCCCGTGCGACTTTTTCGACCGTCGATGCGCTGGCAAGCACCTTGGAGCCGGAGCCGTCGATAATCTGCGCATAGATATGCTTATTCGATCGGAAAACCGCCAGTCGGACTGCCTTGAGTTCGGCGATCTTGGCACGCGTGCTTCTGGATCTGCGTATACGCGCAACTTTTTTTTCAAACATGATCTATCCGCCTACTTTTTCTTGGTTTCCTTGAGAACAATCTGCTCATCAGAGTAGCGAACACCCTTCCCTTTGTACGGCTCGGGCGGACGGTAATTGCGCACGTCTGCAGCGACTTGGCCGACAAGCTGCTTGTCCGCGCCCTTGATGATGATCTCGGTCTGGGTCGGAGTTTCCGCTTTCACACCCTTCGGAAGCTGATGCACTACCGGGTGAGAGAAGCCCAACGAAAGATTCAGCTTTTCGCCCTGCGCCTGCGCACGGTAGCCGACGCCGACCAAGGTAAGCTTTCGCTCAAAGCCCTGGCTCACGCCTTTGACCATATTGGCAAGCAACGCACGGGTGGTTCCGCTCATTGCGTTGGCCTGACGTGAATTATCGCCAACCTTGATTTCGAGTTGATTGTCGACCTTTTCAATCTTGACGTTACCGGATACGGGCTGCACCAAAGTACCGAGCGGCCCCTTGACCGACACTTCGCGCGCACTGATCGTCACTTCGACCTTGTCGGGTATGGCAATCGGACTTTTACCTACTCGTGACATGATTTCTCTCCGTTACGCGACGATGCAAAGAACTTCACCGCCAATTCCAAGTCCGCGCGCTTTGCGATCGGTCATGACGCCCTTCGATGTCGACACGATAGCCACGCCCAAACCATTCATGACACGGGGAATATCATCCGACGACCGGTAGATTCGGAGTCCCGGCCTGCTTACTCGCTCAATCTTCTCGATTACCGGTTCGCCAGCGTAATACTTGAGGCTGACCTCGAGTTCGGGTTTTGCCGCATCACCGCGGACAACATAACCATCGATATATCCCTCGTCCTTCAAGACATCGGCGATGGCAGCCTTCAACTTGCTGGAAGGCATCGACACAGACTGTTTTTCCGCCTGCTGCGCATTGCGGATGCGCGTCAGCATGTCGGAAATCGGATCATTCATGCTCATGCAAAGTTCTCCTGCCGCTGTTACCAGCTTGCCTTGATAACGCCCGGGATCTCACCGCGCATCGCAATATCACGCAGCTTCCCGCGCGCCAAACCGAATTTGCGGTAAACACCCCGCGGACGGCCGGTAAGCGCACAACGATTGCGCAACCGGACGGGACTGGCATTACGCGGCAATTTTTGCAGCTTAAGCCGCGCCTCATATCGATCTTCAGGGGAAAGCTTCTGGTCATTAATGACCGCCATCAACTCAGCCCGTTTTGCCGAGAACTTTTTGACCGCATCGCGGCGCTTTTTCTCGCGGTTAACCAATGCCGTTTTCGCCATTTTGATCAGCCTTTAATTCCGGAACGGAAACTTGAATGCGGAAAGAAGGGCTCGCGCCTCTTCATCCGTTTTCGCGGTTGTCGAGATTGTGATATTCATGCCTCGGATTGCATCGATCTTGTCGTACTCGATTTCCGGGAAAATGATTTGCTCTTTGACGCCCATGTTGTAATTGCCACGGCCATCAAAACTGCGTCCTGATATGCCACGGAAGTCCCTGACACGCGGAAGCGCGACACTGACCAGGCGATCCAAAAACTCATACATACGGGCACCACGAAGGGTCACCTTGCAGCCAACCGGATAACCTTCGCGTATTTTGAAACTCGCAATAGCCTTCCTGGCATTCGTTATGAGCGGTTTCTGACCTGCAATTTTCATCATGTCGCCCACAGCATGCTCCATGATCTTCTTGTCGGCGACAGCCTCTCCCACACCCATATTCAGGACGATCTTTTCGATCTTCGGGACTTGCATGGGGCTCTTGTAGCCGAATTGCTGAGTCAGGCTTTGAACAACCTTCTCTTTATAAAAGGCGTGCAGACGTGCAGGAACCTTCGCACGTGCGGGCTTTCCCGCCTTTGCCTGAGCCGAAGCATTTGATTCCTTGGCCTTTTTCCCTGCGGCCGATCCTTGGGATTTAGCACCCTTAGCCGGCTTGACGTCTTTTTCAGCGCTCATACGTCTACCACTTCACCATTTGACTTGTAGAAACGAACCCGCTTACCGTCTTCGAGCACACGGATACCGACGCGATCGGACTTCTTGGCAATCGGATTGAACAGGGCTACGTTGGAGATATGAATGGGCATCTCCTTGTCAACGATCCCGCCTGTCACACCCTTCATCGGGTTAGGACGCTGGTGTTTCTTGACACGATTCGCCCCTTCCACGACCAAATGATCGCGGTCAAGAACGCGTAGAACGGTTCCCCGTTTCCCGCGATCCTTGCCGGTCAAAACCACAACGTCATCACCCTTCTTGATTTTTCGCATGGCAGCCCCTTCTAAATGACTTCCGGCGCGAGCGACACAATCTTCATGAAACGCTCGGAACGGAGTTCACGGGTCACCGGCCCGAATATGCGCGTGCCGATGGGTTCCAGCTTCTGGTTGAGCAACACAGCAGCATTGCCATCAAACCGGATCAGAGAACCGTCGTTTCGGCGAACGCCTTTCGCAGTGCGGACAACCACAGCGTTATACACCTCGCCTTTTTTGACGCGGCCGCGCGGAGCGGCTTCCTTGATACTCACTTTGATGAGGTCGCCGATACCGGCGTAACGCCTCTTTGAGCCACCCAACACCTTGATGCACATGACAGCACGCGCACCCGTGTTATCAGCCACATCCAGTATGGACTGCATTTGAATCATGATTTTTCCTGCTATCCCTCCAACTTGATCCCCTGCTGAGAATCAGTATTGGAGCCCGTTCGGGAGATAAACGCCGCACCCAAGGAAAGGAATGCAGCAAAGCCAAATATTATCTTACAAAACTACAAAGATAACAAATAAATAAAATCTTTAAAAAACAATACCTTATACAGAAGATGCTTTCTCGACCAGCTCCACAACCCGCCAAGCCTTGGTTTTAGACAGCGGACGACACTCTTCGATCAGTACAACGTCGCCTTGCTTGAATTCACCTTTGTCATCGTGTGCGTGATATTTCTTGGAACGCGTAACAAACTTGCCGATCAAGGGATGCTTAACCCTTCTTTCAACAAGCACCGTTACAGTTTTGTCCATTTTGTCGCTGACCACGCGACCGGTCAGTCGACGTTTATTTGCAGTTGTCATGATGATCCTCGTTAAGCTTTCGCATTCAGAACAGTCCGCACCCGCGCGATATCCCGGCGCACCTTGCGCAACTGGCTGGTGTTGCTGAGCTGTTGAGTCGCCTTCTGCATCCTGAGAGAAAACTGCGCTTTGAGCAGAGATTCCAGTTCCCCCTTCAATTCGTCCTTGGACTTACCCTTGAGTTCGCTCGCTTTCATGCGTCAGCCCCCCACCAAACGGTGAACAAAAGTGGTTGCGATAGGCAGCTTCGCTGCAGCCAGACGAAAAGCCTCTTTGGCAATCGCCTCGTTCACGCCGTCCATTTCGTAAAGCATCTTGCCCGGCTGAATCTCAGCCACCCAGTATTCCGGATTTCCCTTCCCGTTACCCATGCGAACCTCTGCAGGCTTGCTGGAAATGGGCTTGTCGGGCAATATCCGGATCCAGATACGGCCACCGCGCTTGATGTGTCTTGTCATGGCACGCCGAGCGGACTCGATCTGACGCGCGGTCAAACGCCCGCGACCAATCGCCTTCAGTCCAAACTCGCCGAAACTGACCTTGTTCCCACGGGTTGCGACTCCCGTGTTGCGGCCCTTCTGTTCTTTGCGATATTTACGCCTGGCTGGCTGTAGCAC
>Ga0129336_10000941_pt1 | contig 17264 bp, 19 predicted proteins | sample CPB6_02_DNA_FD_96878 | JGI IMG/M metagenome (GOLD analysis project Ga0129336, IMG submission 96878) | Freshwater to marine salinity gradient microbial communities from Chesapeake Bay, USA - CPBay_Sum_0.6_0.2_DNA | ecosystem: Environmental > Aquatic > Marine > Coastal | place: USA: Chesapeake... | reverse complement strand
GCTAGCATCGACGCATGACTTCCCCCCGCAAACTGATGATGACGCAGGTGCTGCTGTGTGGCGCGGCCATCGTGACCCTCTCGATGGGCATCCGCCACGGCTTTGGCCTGTGGCTGCAGCCGATCACCCAGGCCCAGAGCTGGACGCGCGAGACCTTCGCCTTTGCCATCGCGGTACAAAACATTTCGTGGGGCCTGTTCGGCATCTTCGCCGGCATGCTGGCTGACCGCTACGGCGCCTTCCGGGTGCTGATCATCGGCGCGCTGTGCTACGCGCTGGGCCTGGCCGGCATGGCGCTGTCCACCACGCCGTGGATGTTCATGCTGACCACCGGTGTGCTGATCGGCGCGTCGCAGGCCGGCACCACCTACGCGGTGGTGTATGGCGTGATCGGGCGTCAGCTCGACCCGGCCAAGCGCTCGTGGGCCATGGGCGTGACAGCGGCCGCCGGCTCGTTCGGGCAGTTCCTGATGGTGCCGGTGGAAGGGCTGCTGATCAGCGACTTCGGCTGGCAGCAGGCGCTGCTGTACCTCGCGGCGGCTTCGCTGATCATCATTCCGCTGGCTGTGGGCCTGCGCGAGCGCGACTTCGTGGCTGGTCAACCCGCCAGGCGCGAGCAGACCATCATGCAGGCGGTGCGCGAAGCCTTCCGCCACCGCGGCTTCCAGCTGCTGACTGCCGGCTACTTCGTCTGCGGCTTCCAGGTGGTGTTCATCGGCGTGCACATGCCCAGCTACCTGAAAGACCAGGGCCTGTCGCCGCAGGTGGCCAGCTATGCGCTGGCACTGATCGGCCTTTTCAACGTGTTCGGCACCTATGGTGCGGGCTGGCTGGGCCAGCGAATGCCCAAGCCGCGCATCCTGTCGGGCATCTACCTGCTGCGCTCGGTCTTCATCGTGCTGTTCCTGCTGGCGCCGCTGTCGCCGGCAAGCGTGTACCTGTTCTCGGCGGCGATGGGCCTGCTGTGGCTGTCCACCGTGCCGCCGACCAACGCGACCATTGCCAACATCTTCGGCGTGTCGCACTTCAGCATGCTCAGCGGCTTCGTGTTCTTCAGCCACCAGATCGGCTCGTTCCTCGGCGTATGGCTGGGCGGCCTGCTGTACGACCGCACCGGCAGCTATGACGTGGTGTGGGGCATCTGCATCGCGCTGGGCGTGTTTGCCGCGCTGGTGAACTGGCCGGTGCGCGAGGCGCCGGTGGCCCGGGCCGTGCCCCAGCCGGCGTAAACTGCCTGCAAGCCACCAACATGAGCAACCACGTGTCCACCCACGCTTCGCTTCAGGCCACCGGCCATCCGCGCACAACGCCCCTTTGGCGTTCGGCGCTGATGCGCTACCGGCATGCGCTGGCGCTGGGTGCGGTGCTGTTGCTGTCGCTCGGGGTGCTGGCCCTGTACCAGCACCCGGACATCCTGGTCGCGCTGGCCGAGCAACTTTGGGCGTGCCTCTGACGCACAGCGGGGGCGCGGCCTCGGAGTGGGTGTGCCGCTTCGGGCCGCTGGTGCCGCGCGCCGGCGCGGTGCTCGACGTGGCTTGCGGCAGCGGGCGTCATCTTCAGTGGTTTGCGCAGCGCGGACATCCGGTGACCGGCGTCGATCGCGATGCCGCAGCGCTGGATGAGGCCCGCGCCCGGGTGAACGCCAGCGCCGGTTCGGACTGCACATGCATCTGCGCCGACATCGAAGGCGGGCCGTGGCCGCTGGCCGGGCGCCAGTTCGCCGGGGTCGTGGTCACCCATTACCTGTGGCGGCCCCTGATGCCGCTGATCCTTGGCAGCGTGGCCGACGGCGGCGTGCTGATCTACGAAACCTTCGCCGCCGGCAACGAGACGGTGGGCCGGCCTGCGCGGCCCGACTTCCTGCTGCAACCGGGCGAACTGCTGCGCCTGTGCGCTGCACACGGCGGCTTTCGCGTGATCGCGTACGAGGATGGCTTCCTGCGCGGGCCCGACCGATTCGTGCAGCGCATCGCTGCCGTCCGCGAAAGCGCCGCAGCGCCTGCGGGCGCTGGCAGTGCGCCGGCGCGGTATCCGCTCTGGCTAGAATGACCGATTGAGAAAGATCACGCTCCCATGAAACCGCTCACAGGCAGCATCGTCGCACTGGCCACGCCCATGCACGACGATGGCAGCATCGATTACCCGGCCCTGCGCAAGCTGATCGACTGGCACATTGCCGAAGGCACCGACTGCCTCGGCGTGGTCGGCACCACCGGCGAATCGCCCACGGTCAACGTCGACGAGCACTGCGAAATCATCCGCGTGTCGGTGGAGCAGGCGCGCGGCCGCGTGCCGATCATGGCCGGCTGCGGTGCGAACTCCACCGCCGAGGCGATCGAGCTTGCGAAGTTCGCCAGGAAGGTCGGCGCCGACTGCCAGTTGCAGGTGGTGCCCTACTACAACAAGCCCACGCAGGAGGGCCAGTACCAGCACTTCAAGGCGATTGCCGAAGCGGTGGGCGACCTGCCGATGGTGCTGTACAACGTGCCCGGTCGCACCGTCGCCGACATGGCGCACGACACGGTGCTGCGCCTGGCGCAGGTGCCCGGCATCGTCGGCATCAAGGAGGCCACCGGTAACATCGAGCGCGCGCAGTGGCTGATTCGCGATGTGCCCAAGGGCTTTGCCATCTACTCGGGCGACGACCCGACCGCCGTCGCACTGATGCTGTGCGGCGGTCAGGGCAACATCAGCGTGACGGCCAACATCGCACCGCGCCTGATGCACGAGCTGTGCGTGGCCGCGATCGCCGGCGACCGCCAGCGCGCCATGCAGATCCAGTTCCAGCTGATGCCGCTGCACAAGCACCTGTTCGTCGAGGCCAACCCGATCCCGGTGAAGTGGGCGATGGCGCGCCTGGGCCTGTGCGGGCCGGCGCTGCGCCTGCCGATGACGCCGCTGTCGGCCTCGGCGCAGCCGGTGGTCGAAGCCGCGCTTCGCGCCAGCGGGCTGATCAAGGCCTGAGCCTGCACCGTCCACGAATTTCCATCTCTCCCACGCCGCTCGCAGAGGATTGCGCCCCATGCCCACCGCCCGCCTGACCGCCCTGCGCCTGCTGCCGCGCCTTTCCCTGCTGGGCCTTGTTGCGATGCTCGGCGCCTGCGCGGTGCTGGAAGGCGACAAGATCGACTACAAGAGCGCACGCCGCGGGCCTTCGCTGGAGGTGCCGCCCGACCTGACGCAGATCGCCCGCGATTCGCGCTACACCGTGCCTGCAGGCCCGGTCACCGCCAGCAGCTTTGCGGCCGCCCAGGGCCAGCAGCCCGGCGGCGCAGCCACCGTGGCCACCAGCACCACCGCAGCACTCAGCGCGGGCGACGTGCGCATCGAGCGGCTGGGCAACCAGCGCTGGCTGGTCGTCGGCCGCCCTGCCGAGCAGCTGTGGAACCCGGTGCGCGAGTTCTGGCAGGAAAGCGGCTTCGTGCTGACGCTCGACCAGGCCAACCTCGGCATCATGGAAACCGACTGGGCCGAGAACCGCGCCAAGATTCCGCAGGACATCATCCGCAACACCATCGGCCGCGTGCTTGACCAGTTGTATTCCACCAGCGAGCGTGACCGCTTCCGCACCCGGCTTGAGCGCAGCGCCTCAGGCGGCACCGAGATCTACATCTCGCACCGCGGCATGCAAGAGGTCTACAGCAACCAGATGCGCGACCAGACCGTGTGGACGCCGCGCCCGTCGGACCCCGAGCTCGAGGCCGAGTTCCTGCGCCGCCTGATGGTCAAGCTCGGCGCCAGCACCGACCAAGCCCGCACCGCGGTGGCCAGCGCGCAGGCTGCGCAGCCCTCCGCGCGTGTGACGACCGTGGGCAACCTGCCTGCGGTGCAGATCAGCGAAGGCTTCGAGCGCGCCTGGCGTCGGGTGGGCCTGGCGCTCGACCGCACCGGCTTTACCGTGGAAGACCGCGACCGCGCGCAGGGCACCTACTTCGTGCGCTACGTCGAGCCCACCGCCGACAAGGCGCAGCCTGGCTTCTTCGGCAAGCTGTTCGGCGGTTCGCTGTTCGGCGGCCGCAAGGACGCGGCACCGCTGAAGTTCCGCATCGTTGTACGCAGCCAGGGCGACAGCAGCACGGTCACGGTGCTGGATGCAGCCGGCGCGCCCGACGGCGGCGCCAACGCGCAGCGCATCGTCAAGGTCATCGCAGACGATCTGCGCTGAACGCGAGCGGCTGGCCACGCAATGCTGCGATTCCGCAGCCTGGGCAGCGGCAGCAGCGGCAACGCCACCCTGGTCGAGGCCGGTGACGGCACGCAGCGCACCCGCGTGCTGATCGACTGCGGCTTGGGCATCCGGCAACTCGAACAGCGCCTGGCCGCCAGCGGCGTCGAGCCTGGCGGCATCGACGCGCTCTTCATCACCCACGAACATGCCGACCACATTGGCTGCGCGCAGTCCCTCGCGCAGCGCTGGCGCGTGCCGGTGTGGATGAGCCGCGGCACCCATCAGGCGCTGGGCTCTCCGGGCTGGGACGGCATGGTGCGCGAAGCGCGCGATGGCCTGACGATCGAGGTGGGCGCGCTGCAGCTGCGGCCGATGACCGTGCCGCACGACGCACGCGAGCCGCTGCAGCTCACGCTGGGCGATGGCGCCGTCACGCTCGGCGTGCTGACCGACCTGGGCCATGCCACCGCACATGTGGCGCAGCGCCTGGCCGGCTGCGACGCGCTGCTGCTGGAGTGCAACCACGACAGCGCCCTGCTCGACAGCGGGCCCTACCCGCCGTTTCTCAAGCGCCGGGTGGGCGGCCCGTGGGGCCATCTGGCCAACGAGGCTGCCGCCGAACTGCTGCGCGCCATCGCGCATGCGGGGCTGCGCCATGTGGTGGCCGCGCACCTGAGCGAGCAGAACAACCGGCCCGAGCTGGCGCGGCGCGCGCTGGCGCAGGTGCTGAACTGCGCCGATGAGGAGATCGTGGTGGCCGACGGCCCCTCGGGCTGCGGCTGGCTCACGGTGTAGCGCTGCCACCGGCAGATGGGCCGGCAACAGGCATGAAAAAAGCCGCCCGAAGGTGGCTTTTTCGCTTGGCTCGAGAAGATTACTTCTTGGGAGCAGCAGCGGCTTCGGCGGCCTTCTTGGCGGCTTCGGCAGCAGCGTCGGCAGCCGGAGCGGCCGGGGCAGCAGCGGGAGCAGCGCCAGAAGCAGCAGCCTCGGGAGCCGGTGCCGGAGCAGCGGCGGGAGCCGGTGCCGGAGCGGGCGCGGGGGCCGGGGCTTCCTTCTTGCCGCAAGCAGCCAGGGCAGCAGCAGCGATCACGGCGGCCAGGACGAGCGATTTGTTCATTTCGTATCTTCCTTCGTAAAGCGAGAGTGGATAAAGTTTCCGGAAACCTCGGCGGCTCGCGATGCGGTCGCCGATCGACCAGGAGAACTCATCGATTTCCTGATCAGCCTGCGATTATAGGCAGAAACCCTAGCCCGCCTCCAGCCCCGGAGTGCGGCGGGTCATTGCAGCGCCTTACAGGCCCAGCACGCTGGCCGGAAAGCCCGGGGTGCTGCGCAGCCACCACTCGTCCACCCGCAGCCGCAGCGCGTTGATGCGTTCTTCGTCGGTGCCGGCAATCGCCACCGCGTGGTCGCGATCGAGCTGCAGCATAAACCAGTGCGGGCTCCACAGCACGCTGGGCAGCTCCAGCGGATCGGCCTGGCGGCATTGGCGGCAGTCAAGCCGGTGCGCCCAGGTGCGTCGCCAGGTCACAAACCGGGGATGCAGCCGCTCCAGCGTGTCGTACTCGCGCGCCATCACCAGCATGTGGCGCCCGCGCCGCGCCCAGGTCTGCAGCGCGTCCACCACTGCGCGCTCGCCCAGCGGCCAGTGCTGAAAGTTCGCATCGCTCAGGATGAGCGTGGGCCAGGCCTCGCGTGCGGCGCACTGCAGCGCCAGCCGCACCGTCTGCGCCAGCGCCAGACGCCCTTCGATGCGCCCCACCGGCAGCGAGGCGGCGAACACCGGCTGCGCGGGCGGCTCGGCAGCCGCAGGCGCGGCGATGCTGGCCGCGGACCCGCTCAACGCTCGGTTTCCCGCTCCGTTTCCCACTCCGTTCCCCGCGCCATTCACCCTGCCGTTCAAGGTGCCGTTCAGTCCCGATGAGCCCGCTTCACCGCTCATGTTCGCCTCCGTACTGCAGATCGCCGAGATGGCTGTGGCGCTGCGGGTGGCGCCGTGGGCTGAGCCGCAATCGCATGCACCCAGCCCGCTTCGCACCATTCTTGCAGCACCGCGCAGGCATCGTCGCTGGCGCGGCGCAGGTCGTCGGCCGACAGGAAACGCTGGCTGGCCAGGCGCTGCATCAGCCGGGCATCGGCGCCGCCTGCCCGCAGGCTCTCGCCATTGATGAACACATGCCGCGCATCGCACAGCATGCGGGTGCGCCGGTCCAGCCGCACGCCGCGCAACAGCTCTGCCGTATCCACCTCAGCCACCGGCGGCTCGAACCACACCTGTGCCTTGGGCTCGGTGAGGTACTCGCCCAGCGCACGTGCCAGTGCCTGCGGGTCACGCAGGGCGCGCTGAACGGCATCGTACGCATAGCGCAGCATCGCCTCAGGCAGCATCGCCGGCGCCTCCGCCGCACCCTGGCTCGGGTCGGCGTACATCTCCGGGGCTGCAGCGTGTGTCGATGCGGCGGAGTCACGGCCCTCGTCATCGGCTGCGTCTGCCATGCGCTGCAGCAGCTCGCGCGCGAGCTCGCCGCGCTGCGGCGCGCGAAAGCCGATGGAGCAGGTCATGCACTCGCCTTCGGCGATGCCGTCGTGCGCCCAGCGCGGCGGCAGGTACAGCATGTCGCCAGGCTCAAGCACCCACTCCTGCTCGGGCTCGAAGCGCGAGAGGATCTTCAGCGGTACATCGTCGCGCAGCGACAGGTCCTTCTGCCGGCCGATGCGCCAGCGGCGGCGGCCCTGCACCTGCAGCAGGAACACGTCGTAGCTGTCGAAGTGCGGCCCCACGCCCCCGCCGTCGGTGGCGTAGCTGATCATCAGGTCATCCAGCCGCGCGTCGGGCACGAAGCGAAAGCGATCAAGCAGGTCACGCGCCGCATCGTCGTGCAGGTCCACGCCCTGCACCAGCAGCGTCCAGTGCGGCTGCTGTACCGGCGGCAGGCTGCGCCGCGCAAACGGGCCGCGCTGCAGCGTCCACTGGGCACCCACACCCATGGCCCGGGCCGCCGGCTTGCGGCCGCCCTGCGGCGGCGGCGTCTGCACCACCAGCCGCGACTCGACCTCGTCGCGCGTGGCCAGGCCGAAGAGCTGCGCACGTGACAGCGGCGGCTTCACTGCCGCGATGGCGCCGCGCACCAGCAGCGGCTTCTTGTGCCAGTGGCGCTTCATGAACTGACGCGGCGACAGGCCGCCGAGCAGTGCCAGGGAAGCATCGATGTCCATGGCGTGATTAGAACGCGTCTTGTCACCGGCCGCATGGGACAATTCCCGGCATGGATGCCCTGCCCCAAGTCACACCGCCATGCGTGGTTGCGCTCACCTGGACGCTGATGGATTCGCTCGGCGAAGAGCTCGACGTGCTCGACGAGCCGGTGGAGTTTCTGGTGGGCGGCGATGACCTGCTGGCCAAGGTCGAGCAGGCGCTGCAGGGCCATGAGGTCGGCGCGCGGCTGGACCTGCACCTCGAGCCGCACGACGCCTTTGGCGACTACGACGAAAGCAAGGTGTTCCTCGAATCGCGCGAGCGCTTTCCGCAGGCGCTCGAAGAAGGCATGACCTTCGAAGGCCTGCCCGAGGGCTGCAACCCCGATGCGCCGCGCGACCTGCTGTACATGGTGACCGACATCTACCCGGAGCATGTGGTGCTGGACGGCAACCACCCGCTGGCGGGCATCGCGCTGCGCCTGAAGCTCCGGGTCGAGGCCATCCGCGAGGCCACCGAAGAGGAAATCGGCCGCGGCAGCGCGGGCACCGGCTTCTTCCGGGTGCAGCCGATCTCACCGGGCGCGCCCGAGGGCGGCCCCCTGCACTGAGCCCGCGCTCAGCGGGTGCCGGTCGACCCGTAGCCGCCAGCGCCGCGCTGGCTGGCCGCAAACTCGCTGACGATGTTGAACTCGGCCTGCACCACCGGCACGATCATCAGCTGCGCAATGCGCTCCATCGGCTCGATGGTGAAGGCGGTGGCGCTGCGGTTCCACGCGCTCACCATCAGCTGGCCCTGGTAGTCGCTATCGATCAGGCCCACCAGGTTGCCCAGCACGATGCCGTGCTTGTGGCCCAGCCCCGAGCGCGGCAGGATCAGCGCCGCGTAGCCCGGGTCGGCCAGGTGCATCGCGATGCCGGTGGGCACCAGCTGCCACGCGTTCGGGGCCAGCGTCAGCGGCGCGTCGATGCAGGCGCGCAGGTCCAGGCCGGCGCTGCCCGGGGTGGCGTAGGCCGGCATCTGCGCGGCGATGCGCGCGTCGAGGATCTTGACGTCAACTTTCATGGGTGCAGGTCGGTAGGCCGGGCCGGCGTACGGCTGGCGGGGTTCAGGCGGGCAGGCGCCGCGCGATCTCGGCGATCAGGCCGCGCGCCAGCGCCCGCTTGGTGTTGCGCGGCACCTCGGTCACGCCCTGGGCGTCGACCAGCAGCAGCGCGTTGTCGTCGGCACCGAAGGTGGCCGGCCCGATGTTGCCCACCAGCAGCGGCACGCCCTTGCGCTCGCGCTTGGCCTGGGCGTTGGCTGCCAGGTCTTCACTTTCTGCCGCGAAGCCGACGCAGAACAGCCGGGCGGATGCCGCGCGTGGCAAACGGGCCGCCTCGGCCAGGATATCCGGGTTTTCGGTGAACGCGAGCTCGGGCGTGCGGCCCGATCCGTCCTTCTTGATCTTCTGGCCGGCGGCGCTTGCGGGGCGCCAATCGGCCACGGCCGCGGTCGCAATGAACACATCGGCCTGTTGCGCCAGCGGCAGCACCGCCCCATGCATCTCCAGCGCCGAGCGCACGTCGATGCGCTTGACGCCGCGCGGCGTCTGCAGATGCACCGGCCCGGCCACCAGCGTGACCTCGGCGCCCGCCTCTTGCGCCGCACGCGCCACCGCAAAGCCCATCTTGCCGCTGGACAGGTTGGTGATGCCGCGCACCGGGTCGATCGCCTCGTAGGTCGGCCCGGCAGTCACCAGCACCCGCTTGCCCGCCAGCCGCTTGGGGCTGAAGAAGGCGATCAGGTCCTGAAGGATCTCGTGCGGCTCGAGCATGCGGCCGTCGCCGGTTTCGCCGCAGGCCTGATCGCCGCTGCCCACGCCCAGCACATGGGCGCCGTCAGACTGCAGCTGCGCCATGTTGCGCTGCGTGGCCGGGTGCGTCCACATCTCGCGGTTCATCGCCGGCGCCAGCAGCAGCGGCACGTCACCGATCGGGCGGGCCAGGCACAGCAGGCTGAGCAGGTCATCCGCGCGGCCGTGCAGCAGCTTGGCAGCGAAGTCGGCGCTGCAGGGCGCAACCACGATGGCGTCGGCCTCGCGGCTGAGGTTGATGTGCGCCATGTTGTTGGCCTCGCGCGCGTCCCACTGCGAGGTATAGACGCTGCGGTTGCTGAGGGCCTGCATCGTCACCGGGGTGATGAACTGCGCCGCCGCCTCGGTCATCACCACCTGCACCGTGGCGCCCTCCTTCACTAGGGCGCGGCACAGCTCGGCTGCCTTGTAGCAGGCGATGCCGCCGCTTAAGCCCAGCACGATGTGCTTGCCTGTCAGTTCCAACATGCGCGCCACTATAATCCCCTCTTACCACCTCCTTCGGGCCGACGCCCGAGCCTGACATGACCAAATTCGTCTTCGTCACCGGCGGTGTGGTGTCCTCCCTTGGCAAGGGAATCGCCTCAGCCTCCCTCGCAGCGATTCTTGAATCGCGGGGCCTCAAAGTCACCCTCATCAAGCTCGACCCGTACATCAACGTGGACCCGGGCACGATGTCGCCGTTCCAGCACGGCGAGGTGTTCGTCACCGACGACGGCGCCGAGACCGACCTCGACCTTGGCCACTACGAGCGCTTCATCACGACGCGCATGGGCAAGCTCAACAACTTCACCACTGGCCGCATCTACCAGTCGGTGTTGGAAAAAGAGCGCCGCGGCGACTACCTCGGCAAGACGGTGCAGGTGATTCCGCACGTCACCAACGAGATCCAGGAATACATCCAGCGCGGCGCCCGCGTGGGCGACCCTGCGGCAGCGGACGTGGCCATCGTCGAGATCGGCGGCACGGTGGGCGACATTGAATCGCTGCCCTTCCTCGAAGCGGCGCGCCAGATGAGCCTGCGCCAGGGCGCCAACAACACCGCATTCGTGCACCTGACCTACGTGCCCTGGATTGCCGCGGCCGGCGAGCTCAAGACCAAGCCGACCCAGCACACGGTGCAAAAGCTGCGCGAGATCGGCATCCAGCCCGATGCGCTGCTGTGCCGTGCGGACCGCCGCATCCCCGACGAGGAGCGCGGCAAGATTTCGCTGTTCACCAACGTGCCCGAATGGGGCGTGATCAGCATGTGGGATGTGGACACCATCTACAAGGTGCCGCGCATGCTGCATGAGCAGGGCCTGGACGGCCTGATCTGCGACAAGCTGCGCCTGAACACGCCGCCGGCGAGCCTCAAGCGCTGGGACGAGCTGGTCTACGAGGTCGAACATCCGCAGGCCGAGGTCACGATCGCGATGGTCGGCAAGTACGTCGACCTGTCGGACAGCTACAAGTCGCTCAACGAGGCGCTCAAGCATGCCGGCATGAAGAACCATGCCCGCGTGAAGATCGAGTACATCGACTCCGAGACGCTGAGCGCCGACACCGTGACGCAGCTCAGCAGGTTCGATGCGGTGCTGGTGCCCGGCGGCTTCGGCAAGCGCGGCATCGAAGGCAAGATCTGCGCGGCGCGCTACGCCCGCGAGAACCGCATCCCCTACCTGGGCATCTGCCTGGGCATGCAGGTGGCCACCATCGAGTACGCGCGCCATGTGGCGGGCCTGGACGGCGCCAACAGCACCGAATTCGAGCCCGCCTCACCGCATCCGGTGATTGCGCTCATCACCGAGTGGAAAGACGCCGACGGCACCATCAAGACGCGCAGCGAGAACTCGGACCTCGGCGGCACGATGCGCCTGGGGGCACAGAGCTCTGACGTGCAGGCCGGCACCCTGGCGCACAAGATCTATGGCGACGTGGTGACCGAGCGCCACCGTCACCGCTACGAGGCCAACGTGGCCTACCTCGACCAGCTGCGCAATGCCGGCCTGGTGATCTCGGCGCTGACCCAGCGCGAGCAGCTCACCGAAATCGTGGAGCTGCCGCAGTCGGCGCACCCCTGGTACATGGGCGTGCAGTTCCACCCCGAGTTCAAGTCGACCCCGTGGGACGGCCATCCGCTGTTCAATTCATTCATCAAGGCCGCGCTGGACCACCAGTCGCATGGCAAGAGCCTCAAGGCCGTGGCCTGACGCGCACCGAGCAAAGCGCCACTCCATGAAGCTGTGTGACTTTGAGGTTGGCCTCGACCATCCGTTCTTCCTGATCGCCGGCCCCTGCGTGGTGGAGTCCGAACAACTGCAGATGGACACCGCCGGCACGCTGCGCGACATCACCAGCGCGCTGGGCATTCCGTTCATCTTCAAGAGCAGCTACGACAAGGCCAACCGCTCCAGCGGCACCAGCTTTCGCGGCCCGGGCATGGAGCGTGGTCTGGAGATCCTGGCCAAGGTGCGCAGCACGCTGGGCGTGCCGCTGCTGACCGATGTGCACACCGAAGCCGAGATCCCGGCGGTGGCGGCGGTCGTCGATGTGCTTCAGACGCCTGCCTTCCTGTGCCGGCAAACCGACTTCATCCGTGCCGTGGCGCAAAGCGGCAAGCCGGTGAACATCAAGAAGGGCCAGTTCCTCGCGCCGCACGACATGAAGAACGTGATCGACAAGGCGCGCGCCGCCGCACGCGACAAGGGCCTGTCGGAAGACCGCTTCATGGCCTGTGAACGCGGTGCGAGCTTTGGCTACAACAACCTGGTGAGCGACATGCGCTCGCTGGCCATCATGCGAGAGACCGGTGCGCCGGTGGTGTTTGACGCCACCCACAGCGTGCAGCTGCCAGGCGGCCAGGGCACCAGCTCGGGCGGCCAGCGCGAGATGGTGCCGGTGCTTGCGCGCGCCGCCGTCGCCGTGGGTGTGGCGGGCCTCTTCATGGAGACCCACCCGGACCCGGCCAAGGCGCTCAGCGACGGCCCGAATGCGGTACCGCTCAAGCACATGAAGGCGCTGCTGGAATCGCTGGTCGAACTCGACCGCGCAACCAAGCGCCGCCCCTTCCCCGAAGACGCCTTTTCTACCTGAGCGACCGCGTTGCATCCGCGCCCTTCGCCGCCAGCGCCCCCTGCATTCGACCGAACCCTGCAAGACACTGAAGAAAGTACCCCATGAGCCAGAGCACCCCCTACGGCTACGTCGTCGTCGACATGAAGATCAGCGACCCCGAGCAGTACAAGCAGTACATGGCCGCAGCGCCTGCCGCGGTCAAGGCCTTTGGCGGCGAGTACCTGGTGCGTGGCGGCCAGCACACCGTGCTGGAGGGCAGCTGGCAGCCGGCACGCATGGCGATGCTGCGCTTTCCGAGCTTCGAGCAGGCCAAGGCCTTCTACGACGCCGAGCAATACCGTGCCGCACGCGCCAAGCGAGCCGGCGCCACCGAGTTCTTCAACATGGTGCTGGTCGAGGGCGTCGCTGCTCCGGTCTGAGTAGCCGCTGCCCGCAGCAACACACCGGCACACCGCCCCGTTCCACCCGAACACACACCCTCCAAGGAATCACTGAATGAGCGCCATCGTCGACATCGTCGGCCGCGAAATCCTCGACAGCCGAGGTAACCCCACCGTCGAATGCGACGTGTTGCTGGAGTCCGGCACCATGGGCCGCGCGGCCGTGCCCTCGGGCGCGTCCACCGGCAGCCGCGAGGCGATCGAGCTGCGCGACGGCGACAAGTCGCGCTACCTGGGCAAGGGCGTGCTCAAGGCGGTGGGCCACATCAACACCGAAATCTCCGAAGCGGTGCTGGGCCTCGATGCCTCCGAGCAGGCCTTCCTCGACAAGACCCTGGTCGACCTGGACGGCTCTGACAACAAGGGCCGCCTGGGCGCCAACGCAACGCTGGCGGTGTCGATGGCGGTGGCGCGCGCGGCCGCCGAAGAGTCGGGGCTGCCGCTGTACCGCTACTTCGGCGGCATGGGCAGCCTGCAGCTGCCGGTGCCGATGATGAACGTGGTCAACGGCGGCGCGCATGCCAACAACAACCTCAACCTGCAGGAACTGATGATCATTCCGGTGGGCGCGCCCTCGCTGCGTGAGGCGCTGCGCTACGGCGCCGAGGTGTTCCATGCGCTCAAGAAGATCATCCACGACAAGGGCATGAGCATCGCGGTCGGTGACGAGGGCGGCTTCGCGCCCAACGTGGCCAACCACGAAGCCGCGATCCAGATGATCCTGGAGGCCATCGACAAGGCGGGCTACACCGCCGGCGAGCAGATCGCGCTGGGCCTGGACTGCGCCTCCAGCGAATTCTTCAAGGACGGGAAGTACCACCTGGAAGCCGAAGGCCTGCAGCTCGACGCCGCACAGTGGACGGACATGCTGGCCACCTGGGTCGACAAGTACCCGATCATCAGCATCGAGGACGGCATGGCCGAAGGCGACTGGGACGGCTGGAAGCACCTGACCGAGCGCCTGGGCAAGAAGGTGCAGCTGGTGGGCGACGACCTGTTCGTCACCAACACCAAGATCCTGCGCGAGGGCATCGACAAGGGCATTGCCAATTCGATCCTGATCAAGATCAACCAGATCGGCACGCTCAGCGAGACCTTCGCCGCCATCGAGATGGCCAAGCGCGCCAACTACACCGCGGTGATCAGCCACCGCAGCGGCGAGACCGAAGACAGCACGATCGCCGACATCGCGGTGGGCACCAATGCGGGCCAGATCAAGACCGGCTCGCTCAGCCGCTCAGACCGCATGGCCAAGTACAACCAGCTGCTGCGCATCGAGGAAGACCTCGGCGATGTCGCGCAGTACCCCGGCCGCTCGGCCTTCTACAACCTGCGCTGAGGAGCCAGCCGCAGCGGCCCGCCATGGCGCATCGCTTCGTCCCCGCCCTGCTGCTGTTCGTGCTGCTGGCACTGCACGTGCAGCTGTGGTTTGGTCGGGGCAGCGTCAGCGACGTGGCGCGCATGGAAAACAAGCTCGCGCAGCAACAGGCAGCCAACCTCGCGGCGCGCCAGTCCAACGAGCGGCTGGCCGCCGAGGTGCGCGACCTGCGCGAGGGCGTGGAGATGGTCGAGGAGCGGGCGCGCACCGAGCTGGGCATGGTCAAGCCCAACGAGATCTTCGTGCAGATGGCGCGCTGAGGGCGCGTTGATGGCACGTTGATGGCACGTTGATGGCACGTTGATGGCACGCTGACCGCCGCGCATGACCGACCCTGCTGTCTGGCTGTTCGCCGCCGCTTTCACCCTGGCGGGCACACCGGTCACCTGGCTTGAACTGGTGGCCACCAGCCTCGGTCTGGGCATGGTGGCGTGCAACATCCGCGCGATTCACTGGGGCTGGCCGCTGGCCGCGCTGAGCTCGCTGCTGTACCTGCTGCTGTTCTGGCACAGCGCGCTGTACGGGCAGGCGCTGCTGCAGCTGGTGTTCATTGCGGTGTCGCTGTGGGGCTGGCAGCAGTGGCTGCGCGGCCGCGGCACCGACGGCGGTACGCTGTCGATCGGCTGGATGGCGCCGCGCCAGCGCGCCATGGCGGCGCTGGCCTGTGCGGCCCTGTGGCCGGTGCTGGCCTGGGCGCTGTTGAGCTACACCGACAGCGCCGTGCCGTGGGCAGATGCTTTTCCAACGGCACTGAGCCTGGTGGCCCAGGTGCTGCTGGCCCGCAAGCGGGTGGAAAACTGGCTGCTGTGGCTGGTTGTCAACGTGGCGAGCGTGGCCCTGTTCGCGAGCCAGGGCCTGTGGCCTACCGTCGTGCTGTACGCGGTGTTCGCAGCGCTGAGCGTGGTGGGCTGGCGCGCGTGGACGGCACAGGTCGCCCCGCCACGCGCCACCGGGCGGACGCCATGATGCGCATCGCGCTGCTGGGTGCCGAGAGCACCGGCAAGTCCACCCTGGCACAGGCGCTCGAGCGGCACTGGCTTGACAGCGGCATGGCGGCTCAGCGCATCGACGAACACCTGCGCGAGTGGTGTGCGCTGCACGGCCGCACGCCCCAGCCCCATGAGCAGATCGCGATTGCCGCCGAGCAGGCGCGGCGGGTGCAGGCAGTGGCGGCGCACATCCGCGTGATCGCCGACACCACGCCCCTGATGACCGCGGTCTATAGCGAGTTGCTGTTCAACGACCGCTCGCTCTATCCGATGGCGCTGGAGCACCAGCGCAGCTACCAGGTCACGCTGCTCGCCGGGCTGGACCTGCCCTGGGTGCCCGATGGCATCCAGCGCGACGGGCCGCAGGTGCGCGAGCCGGTGGACCGGCTGCTGCGCGAGCGGCTGGGCGAAGCAGGCATTGCCTACCGGGTGGTGTACGGCAGCGGCGAAGAGCGGCTGCACAACGCGCTGCTGGCAATCGATGCGGCCCACGCGCGCCAGGGCATGGCTCAAACCGGTGCCGTGGCAGCCCGGCTGGACGGCCAGACACGCCCTTGGCGCTGCGGCAAGTGCAGCGACCCGGACTGCGAACACCGCTTGTTCAGCGGCCTGACCGGAACGACCTGAGCCCGAAGGCGGCAGCGGTCGCCCGCTACTGCACCGTGCGATTGACCGGCGGCTGGTCGCCCGGCGCGGTGAACAGCCGCGCGGCATCCACTGCATCAAAGCGGTACTGCTGGCCGCAGAAGTCACAGCCCACCTCGATGTCGGGGCGTTCGGCGAGGATGGACTCGGCCTCTTCGCGGCCGAGCGAGCGGATCATGCCGCCCACGCGCTCGCGGCTGCAGGTGCAGGCAAAGCGCGGGCCGCGGGCGCCCGACAGCGGCTCAAAGCGCAGCAGCTTTTCTTCCCAGAACAGGCGGTGCAGGATGGTGTTGGCGTCCAGCGTGAGCAGCTCATCGCGGGTGAGGCTGCCGGCCAGCATGGCAATGCGGTTGTAGTCCTCGCTGCGGCCGATACCGTCTTCGGTGTTGCCGAGGTTCTTCTCGCCTTCGCTGGGCAGGCGCTGGATCAGCAGCCCGCAGGCCACCTGGTCGTTGGCCGCCAGCACCAGCCGCGTGTCCAGCTGCTCGGACTGCAGCATGTAGTGCTCAAGCACCTCGCTCAGCCGCCCCAGGCGTTCGTGGCGGTCGCCGAACAGCGGCACCACCCCCTGGTAGGGCTGCTGCCCGGGCAGGCGGTCCTTGGGGTCGAGCGTGATCGCGCAGCGGCCCTGGTTGTGCACATTCACAAGCTCGGGCAGCCCCGCGCCCTCGGGCACCGTGCCCACCACCTTGGCCGTGGCGCGCAGGCCCAGGTCGGGCTGCACCTCGGCCACCGCCACCTTGACCGGCCCGTCGCCGAACACCTGCAGGATCAGCGCACCGTTGAACTTGATGTTGGACTGCATCAGCGCACCGGCCGCGGCCATCTCGCCAAGCAGCTCGCGCACCGGCGCAGGGTACGCACCGGTGCTGACGTTGGCCGCGCGCCGCGCCAGGATCTCGGTCCAGCTGTCGGTCAGGCGCACCAGCATGCCGCGCACCGGCAGGCCGTCAAACAGGAACTTGTGCAGCTCGCTCACGCGCTCACCCCGTGCACCACGCTGCGTCAGCCGATCTTGCGCAGCCCGCGCGCATAGCGCTGGCCGTTGTTCACATAGTGCGCGGCACTGAGCGCCAGGCGCTCGAAGGCAGCCGCATCCAGCTCGCGCACCACCTTGGCCGGGGCGCCGAGGATCAGGCTGTTGTCGGGGAACTCCTTGCCCTCGGTCACCACGCTGCCTGCGCCGACGATGCTGTTGCGGCCGATCTTCGCGCCGTTGAGCACCACCGCGGCAATGCCGATCAGCGACCCGTCGCCGATGGTGCAGCCGTGCAGCATCACCTGATGGCCGACCGTCACGTTGTCGCCGATGGTCAGCGGGCAGCCGATGTCGGCATGCAGCACCGACAGGTCCTGCACATTGCTGTTGCGCCCGATGCGGATGGTCTCGGTGTCGCCGCGGATGACGGCGCCAAACCAGACGCTCGCGTTGTCGCCAAGCTCCACCGCACCGATGACCTCGGCGCTGTCGGCCACCCACGCGCCTGCGCCCGTCTGCGGCGCCTTGCCGTCAAGTTCATAGAGTGCCATCGCCGG
>Ga0129336_10000939_pt1 | contig 17275 bp, 9 predicted proteins | sample CPB6_02_DNA_FD_96878 | JGI IMG/M metagenome (GOLD analysis project Ga0129336, IMG submission 96878) | Freshwater to marine salinity gradient microbial communities from Chesapeake Bay, USA - CPBay_Sum_0.6_0.2_DNA | ecosystem: Environmental > Aquatic > Marine > Coastal | place: USA: Chesapeake Bay... | reverse complement strand
TGACGTTGAACAGTTCGCAATCGACTCTATCAACCGTGGAGGATTGCACGGCGACGGTATGATCGGACAGGCAGAATACCACTGCCAGGGTTATGCTGGTGAGGGCAATCCTCCCCACGACATAGTGTTAGGATGCACGGTTAAAGTTACAAAGAATGGCAATCGTCGCCATACGTTCACACTGAACGGGCGACGGATTGCGTGCCATAAGATAGCACTCCGACTCGGGGAATTAGGCGCTTAAATTACACTTAGTGGGCGGCAGTTCTTTATACTCTGCCGCCCTAATCGTTCGTTCGTATTTGACAGTTACCGGGGCGCCGGTTAGGGTGATCCAAAAAGCAATGGATCCCTTAATCTATATCCGACCCAGATCGAGCGATAAATATAAGACTCAAAATAAAAAAATTTACCCCCCAAAAAAATTTCACTAGAAACTTTAAATATAAGACTCAAAATAAAAAAATTTCACTAGAAACTCTAAACATAAGACTCAAAATAAAAAAATTTCACTAGAAACTCTAAATATAAGACTCAAAAAATTTTTCACATGGTTTCATTGTTGAATGATAAACCACATATATAAAAATCGAAACATCATAGACACCAAATGAAAAAAAATTCCGAAAATATTATTGAGACCATAGAGATCGATCCAATTAGTGGAGAATATTACATTACAATTCCAGAGCAAATTATGAATCAACTTGAATGGTATGAAGATACGAAGATCAAGTTTGTATTGGATGGATCTGAAATCATTTTATCAGAAGAGAATTGACATCTTATAGATAATGATGTATGATATGAATGTAGATTCATCAAGTTATGGCAAAAGGATTTCATGTAAAAGCAAAGGTACCAGTTACCTCACAAACAACACAAGAGTGGGATTATAATCTTGCAAGAGAAATGGTAAAAGGCAAATCGATTGTCTTTTGTCTACCGGGAAGAGGAGTCTCATATACATATCTCAAAAATTTCGTACAACTCTGTTTTGATCTTGTTCAATCAGGAGCAAGTATTCAGATTTCACAAGACTATTCATCCATGGTGAATTTCGCTAGATGTAAGTGTTTGGGTGCAAATGTACTTCGTGGTCCAGATCAGATTCCTTGGGATGGTAAACTAAAATATGATTGGCAACTTTGGATTGATTCTGATATTGTATTCAATACAGAAAAATTCTGGCAATTGATTTTGATGGACAAAGACATTGCTTCTGGATGGTATGCAACAGAAGATGGTCACACGACTTCAGTTGCCCATTGGTTAGATGAAAATGACTTCCGTGGAAATGGTGGAGTGATGAATCATGAGACTGTAGAGAGTATTTCGAAGCGTCGGAAACCCTTCACAGTTGATTATACTGGATTTGGATGGGTGTTGATTAAGCATGGAGTATTTGAACATTCTGAAATGAAGTATCCATGGTTTGCTCCTAAGATGCAGGTATTCGAATCTGGAGAGGTTCAGGATATGTGTGGAGAGGATGTATCATTCTGTTTGGATGCAAAGGAAGCAGGATTTGAGATCTGGTGTGATCCTCGAATTCGAGTAGGTCATGAAAAAACCCGTGTTCTGTAATCGAATATAAAATAAAAGAATGGAAAGATACAACATTCTTTATAATGAGAAAGTACTTCACTCCAACTTGACAGAGAGTGAGTACTTTGATAAAATGATGGACCTGTCGAATCAGTATTATGAGACAGGTGAACCAAGTCCTGAAAATCTTAAAACTGAAATTTTTATTGGAGAATTAAATCATGGCAATTAAAAAAGCATCAAACGGAAAGCAAGTCATTGAATCTCGCCCTAAGAATACTCGTCAGGGTGATGGTGCAAATACGAAATATGCTGCAACATCTCGAAATAATGCTCGAAAGAAGTATCGAGGGCAGGGTAAAGGATGAATGAGAATCTGGAGAATTGGATACAACAGATTCAACAATCACATCCAGATCTCAAAGGATTCTCAATTTGTCCTTTTGCGAAGACAAATACATATAAAATCGTAGAATGTTCAATTCACGACATTAAACCTCTTGATGAAGAGTTTGGTGTCGTGATTTTTATCATTGAGAATGATGTAAATTTGAATTTTGCCAGACAAAAAATTGAAGAATTGAATCAGAAGTATCCAAAATATAAATTTTTTGATGATTTTAGAGATGAGACTAGTTTTATAGGTGGAATTCAGACGAATAATGGTCTTTATAATCTAATTTTGTATCAAAATGCGAAATTTTTGACAAAAATGCGTGAAATTTTGTCAAAAACGACGTATTATGATGCCTGGGATGATGAATATTTACGAAAAATACTCGAAGATGACTATGAAATGGTTAAAATAAATATGACTTTAAGGAAAACGTCGAAATGAATCAGAATTCAATGGGAAAGCACATCTTACTTGAGGTGTATGATGTGAAATTTGACTTAATTAATGATTCGACGGCACTTCAGGATGTGATGATTTCTGGAATTCAGCGTGCAAAGATGACAATTTTAAATATATTTTCTCATTGTTTTCTACCTCAGGGATGTACGATTGTCATTGCACTATCAGAAAGTCATGTTTCATGTCATACATGGCCTGAAAATGGTTGTATTTCGGCAGATTTTTACACTTGTGGTGAAGGAAATCCTAAATTAATTGCATTGGAACTTTTGAAGTACTTAAATTCCGATAATTATAAGATTCGAGAATTAGATCGTTAAATAATTCATAAGGAGATAGAAACCTCCTTTATAAAAGTTCTGTTTTAGTTCATTAAAACAGGAAGAAACGTATGTCTAATTTACCAGTTGACCGAAATTCATCATATATGAAAGAAATGTGGGGGACAACTCGATTGATTACGGATTATATTCCGGTTCAATCAAATCGAGTGATTCAAGAGGTTATACATGATTCTGCACCGAGACATGATTTATCTAAACAATTGGAACTTCATGAAAAGATTCGAAATGATGAAGATTATGATGATTGGGAATATGGAACTGAACCATCTTATGGAACTTCATGGAAGTGATGATAAATAAGTAAGAAATTATTTGTGAGAGAATGTCCGTCACTCGAATATCGAGATCATTTAAAGATATTAGTTTATCTTTTGAACCACATCCAGTGACAAAGGATCTTCCAGTCATTACAGATGCAAGAGCAATTATTCGATCAATTCGTAATTTAGTTGAAACCATTGTTACTGAGAGATTTTTTAATTCAACATTAGGATCAAATGTTCGAAAAAGTCTTTTTGACTTTGTTGATTATGCAACTGCATCTGTAATTCAACAACAAGTTGTTGAAGTGATTTCAAATTATGAACCAAGAGTAGATAATTTAATCGTTCAGGTAAATCCAAAACCCGATACAAATGAATTTGAGATTATTTTAACTTTTAGAATTATCGGTCAAGATATTCCAGTTCAACAGTACTCCTTTATATTAGAGGCAACTAGATAAAATGCCTTTCACTAAGTTTACAAATTTAGATTTTGATCAAATCAGAGTCTCCATCAAAGATTATCTAAGAGCAAACTCAAATTTCACGGATTTTGACTTTGAGGGATCAAACTTTTCGATTTTAATTGATACCTTAGCGTATAATACCTATATTACTGCATTCAACTCTAACATGATTGCGAATGAGTCCTTTTTGGATTCTGCAACATTAAGAGAAAATGTGATTGCACTAGCAAGAAGTATTGGATATGTTCCAAAATCCAGAACTGCGGCGAGTGCAATCGTATCTTTTACTGCGACTCCAAAATCTTCTACATCCATACTGACTCTACAATCTGGATTAGTTTGTACTGGATCAGCAAGTGAATCATCCTTTGTGTTTTCAATTCCTGATAATGTGACGGCATCCGTTAAAAATGGAGTTGCAACCTTTGAGAATCTTACGATAAAACAAGGTACTTTTCTCAAAAAGCAGTTTACGGTTGATATCTCATTAAATCAAAAATTTATACTGAATAATTCATATATTGATACATCTACAATTCGAGTTTATGTCAAAGGTCCAAGTGATTCTGGACTTGGAAAACCTTATAAACTAGTCGATAATATTTTTGAAATTTCATCTAAATCAGAGATTTATTTGATTCAAGAAATTAAAGATGAAAAATATGAACTACTATTTGGTGATGGAATCTTCGGTAAAAAATTAGAAAATAATTCGATCATTACTGTTACCTACATTGTCACAGATGGCAGAGAAGGTAATGGTGCTAGTGTATTTGATTTTTCTGGATCCTTTAAAAACGAATCCGATTCAATTGAAGTTTGTGAATCAATTATCATCTCAACAATTCAAAGTTCTCAAAATGGATCAGACATTGAAGATATTAATTCTATTAAGAACTTTGCACCTAGACTTTATTCTTCACAGTATCGTGCAGTAAATTCAAATGACTATGAGACGATTATTAAATCTAAAATTTATCCTGAAACCGAATCTGTTTCTGTAGTAGGTGGAGAAGAATTAGATCCACCTCAATATGGAAAAGTTTTAATTAGCATTAAACCTAAAAATGGTACTTACGTCTCAGATTTTAATAAAAGAGAAATTCAAAATAAATTACAAAAGTATTCTGTATCTGGAATTAAACCTGAAATTATAGATCTTAAGATACTTCATGTAGAAATTGATTCTTCAATTTATTACAATTTTTCTCAAGTTGAAAGTGTTGAAAATTTAAAAACTCAAGTTATAAAATCATTAACGTCTTACTCTCAATCCACAAATCTGAATTCATTTGGTGGGAGATTTAAATATAGTAAAGTACTTCAGGTTATTGACGGAACTGACACTGCGATCACATCTAATATTACCAAGGTGATAATTCGCAGAGATCTAAAAGCACAGATCAATACTCAAACACAATATGAAATTTGTTATGGAAATAAGTTTCATGTAAACAGTGAAGGTAAAAACATCAAATCGACTGGATTTAATATTTTTGGTGTATCAGACACTGTGTATTTTACCGATATTCCAAATAAAAATTCTGACGGAACTATTGCTGAGACTGGAACAATTGCAATTGTAAAAAATACTCAATCCACAGTAGATTCAACCAAAACTCCAATTGTAATTCAATCTGCAGGTACTGTAAATTATACAAATGGTGAAATTCTATTAAATCCATTAATTATTACATCAACTGTTCTGAGTGATAATATCATTGAAATTCAAGCATTTCCAGAATCCAATGATATTATTGGATTAAAAGATCTATATCTTTCATTTGATGTTTCAAAAAGCAAAATAAATATGATTAAAGATGTTATTGCATCTGGAGATGATATATCTGGAGTTGTATTCCAAACCAAAGATTATTATAGTTCAAGTTATTCGAACGGAGCACTAACGAGGTCATAATATGCTAAAGCAGGAGTTTGAATCAAGATTAAAAGTTCAGCAAGTTATTGATAGTCAACTTCCAGAATTTATTTTGGAAGAAAATCCAAAATTTACAGAGTTTCTAAAACAATATTACATCTCTCAAGAATATCAGGGAGGTGTGACAGATCTTGCTGAGAATTTAGATCAGTATTTAAAGTTAGATAATTTAACTCCTGAGGTCGTTGTTGGATCTACAGATCTCTCTGTAGGAATTTCTTCAACTGATACTGTAATTCAGGTAAGTTCAACAAAAGGATTTCCAAAAACCTATGGATTATTGAAGATTGATGATGAAATTATTACTTATACTGGAATTACAACAAATACATTTACTGGTTGTATAAGAGGATTTTCTGGAATCACTAATTATCACGAAGAATTAAATTATGAAGAACTAGTATTTAAAACTTCTGAAAGTGCTTCACATAATCAATCATCTACTGTTCAAAATTTAAGTTCTTTATTTCTAACTGAGTTTTATAAAAAGATTAAATTTGCTCTGACTCCAGGACTTGAAAAACTTAAATTAGATTCAAATTTAAATATTGGTAATTTTATTAAGGAAGCAAGAACTCTATACGAAACCAAAGGTACTGAGGAATCATTTAGAATTTTATTTAATGTTCTTTTTGGTGAAACTCCAAAGATTATCAATTTAGAAGATTATACAATTAAACCTTCTGCATCTGAGTACTCTAGACGATTAGTTGCCGTAGCAGATGTAATATCTGGAGATCCGCTTCAATTAACTGGTCAAACACTCTACAAGAATGACGATTCTAAGACCACAGCATCTATTTCAGAAATTGAGGTAATTCAAAGAAAAAATAAAACTTATTATAAACTTTTACTGTTCTTAGGATATGATGATTCATTTCCAACTATCACAGGAACATTTAATATTACTGGAAGTACTCAGAATATTACATCAGTAAGTGTTGGAAGTTCAGTTATTACAGTCGATTCAACCATAGGATTTCCTAAATCTGGTACAGTTTATAGTGGTGATAATATCATTAACTATACAGATAAAACAGTTAATCAATTTTTAAACTGTACTGGAGTTACTTCAGTCATTGAATCTGCATCACTAATTCATTCAGATGAGACCTATTATGGATATGAGAATGGTGATCAGACCAAAAAGGTAATTCTAAGACTCACTGGAGTTCTATCCAAATACGAAGAAATTTCATCAAATGCTCCAATTAGCGTTGGGGATAATCTTAATGTAAGAAATATTGGTGAAATTATCGAAAATCCAATTAATGATGCATCGTATAAAGAAATTTTTGCTAACAGTTGGGTATATAATACAAGTTCAAGATATCAAATCTCAGACATTTTATTCAGTGGTGATACATCAGAATTTACATTAAAAAGTGAAGTTGATAAATCTTCATTGAAAGTCGGAGATTATGTAGATTTACTATATCGAGATAGTCAGACGATTATATCATCAAATTTGATGATTAAGACTATTGTAGATAAACAAGTTACAATCGACACTCCAATTAATCTGACTGCAGGAGCACTATATGATATTCGAAGAAAACTTAATTTTGCATCCTCAGTTTCAGTACCCCTTGAGTATAATAATTTAACCACTGATATTCAAAATTTATATAATTCAAAGGATACAGATTTTTACATTGCATCAAATTCACTTCCATCCTATCAAATAAATAAAACAATTTTTTCATATGATGCAAGTGGAGTTTCAGGTCAATTAAATACTGGTTTGTACTCCATTATAGAATTTACAGAAAAAGTTTCATTTATTACTGGAAGTGAGATCTATTATACATCTACTGGAGATACAATTTCAGGATTATCTGAAGGAATTTATTATGTAGAGGTTCTTACTGGAAATAAGAAGATTAAATTATATCCTTCAAGAGAAGTTGTTGGAACTTCAAATTATTTGAGTTTTGGTTCACTTACAAATGATACTCATAATTTTACATTGAGTTCACAGAAAGAGAAAATAATTTCTTCACAGAAACTATTAAGAAAATTCCCATTAAGTGTGAATTTAAATGATGGTATATCAGAGTTAACACCAACTGGTTCAATAGGTGAACTTGTAAATGGTGTAGAAATTTTAAATTATAAATCTGAAGATAAAATCTATTATGGACCATTGACATCGGTAGACGTTTTAAACGGTGGTATAGATTTTGATGTCATAAATCCCCCAGAATTAACTGTATCATCTGGAACTGCAAAAATTCAACCTGTAGTCTCCGGTACACTAAAAAACGTATATGTAAATCCTCAAGATTTTGATATTGATGTAATTGTATCAATTTCATTCTCTGGTGGAAATGGAACCGGAGTATCATTTGAACCTGTAATTGAAAAAAGAAGAAGAGAAATTGAATTTGATGCTAGACAATTAACAGTTGGTGGTGGAGTAGATACTTCACTAGAAACCATTACATTCTTATCCAATCATGGATTGACTGATGGTGAAGAGATTACATATCGACCAGGAAACAATACACCTCTTGGAATTGGTACATTTACAGGATTAAATACAAATACTGGACTTTCATTGAAGAATGAGAATTCATATTATGTCAAATATATCAGTGATAAAACAATTCAACTTTATCAATCTCTATCTGATTATAGATCTGGAATTAATACTGTTGGATTCACTACGATTGGAACAGCAGGTATTCACAAGTTTGCAACTCAAATTAAAAACACTTTAACTCAAATTAAAGTTATAAATGGCGGTGAAAATTTTACCAATAGAAAACTTAGAGTAAAATCATCTGGAATTTCTACTGTAACCAATACAATTAATTTTACAAATCATGGATTTAATGAAGGAGAACTTGTAATTTATTCAAATACTGATACTTCAATTGTAGGTTTAAGTACAACAAATCAATATTACGTATCTAAAATTGATGAAAATAATTTTAGATTGTCTAATGCTGGTGTGGCAGGAACAATTAGAAGTGATTATGAGAGAAGAAAGTATGTGAGTCTGGGTTCAACTGGATCTGGATATCACATTTTCAATTATCCACCCATTACACTTAATGTCCAATATTCTGCTGTCGGTTTAGGTAGTACTCAATATAGAGGAATCATCGAGGCAACTCCAATTGTTCGAGGTAAAATCGTAAGTACTTATGTTTATGAAGGTGGTTCAGATTATGGATCAAAAATTCTGAACTATCATAAAAAACCTTCAATTTCAATTAAAACAGGTAAAAGTGCTCAATTGTCTCCAATTTTATCAAACGGTAGAATTGAAAGTGTCTCTGTGTTATACGGTGGGGTTGAATATTACTCAACTCCAGATCTCGTGATTTCTGGTGTAGGAACTGGAGCGGTATTATTACCTGTTATTACAAATAATAAAATTTCTAGTGTAGTTGTAATAAACTCTGGATATGGTTATGATTCAAATACAACAATTCAAGTTATTCCATCTGGTCAAAAAGCAGTCTTTGATGTTCAAGTTCGTTCTTTAGACGTAAATCAAAATGTAATTTATAATGATGTAAATGATTCAACTACAACTGAAAGTAATGAAATAATTCTTACATCAAATAATAACTTACAGTATTATGTGAGTGGTTATTCAAAGTATATTCAATCTAAATTTAATGATACTGGAGAATTCCATTCCCCTATTATTGGTTGGGCATATGATGGACATCCAATTTATGGTTCATACGGATATTCAAGTGCGGATAATACAAGTGAGATTAAGCAATTAAAATCTGGATATACTCTAAGTACTGATTACATTGAGAATCGTCCATCAGGATTCTCTTCCGGTTTCTTTATTGATGATTATAAATTTACAAATTCTGGAGATCTTGATCAATACAATGGAAGATTCTGTATTACACCTGAATTCCCAAATGGAGTTTATGCCTACTTTGCAACATCAACACAGAATCCATTAAAAACTGATGATTCAATTGGTGTTTTTCCTTACTTTATAGGTAATCGTTATAGATCAAAATTCATATCTGAAAATAAGAGTCTCAATCAAGACTTTGATTTTAATAACTCAAATTTAGTTAGAAATACATTTCCTTATAAAGTCAATGATGAATATGCAGATAATGACTTTATTATAGAATCAAATGAAGTTGTAAATCAATCAACTGTGATTGAATCGGTGACTTCAGGTTCAGTTGAAAATTTTGAGATTTTAAATTCAGGTGATAACTATAAAGTTGGAGACTCTCTTGTATTTGATGAATCTGAAACAGAAGGTGGTGGACTAATCGCTCAAGTTTCAGAAATTAAAGGAAAAGCAATCACCAATTTAAATACCACAATTGAAACTTATAATGATGCAATTTTTACATGGAAAAATGGAAATCAAATTGAGATAATTATTCAACCTAATCATAACTTAGAAACTCTTGATTATGTAAATGTATCTGGACTTTCTTCTATTGCATCAAATCTAAATGGACTATATGAAATTGGTGTAACCTCATATCGTTCAATTTTGACTAAGAATGTACCCTCATCTGGACTAGTAACTGACATTTACGTTTCATCAATTCCAGTAATATCAATTGGAAGCAGTATAGGCATTGGAACTGAAACTTTATCTGTATTGAATATTTTTTCTGAGCAAAATGTACTGAGAGTTCTAAGAGGAATTTCTGGGGCATCTCATACTGCGACATCTGCGGTTAATTTTATTCCAAACTCAGTCACTATTCATAATACTATAGACTATTTTGAATCTACCAATAACGATCTAGTTTACTTTAATCCAAGAAATTCAGTTGGAGTTGGAACTACATCTGGAATTGGAGTTGCAGTTACTTATAATATTGGAATTCAAACTAATAATATTATTTCTATTCCAACTCAATCTATTTTTATTCCAAATCATCCATTTAAAACAAATCAGGCAGTAACATTTACAAAAATTTCTACTGCATCTTCAATTTCTGTAGCAAATACATCATCCAGTAGTCCATTCAACTTACCATTAAGTGGAGATAGTGAAACCGTTTATATCATTAAAAAATCTCCAAATCATATTGGAATTGTAACTCAAATTGGATTAACTACATCTACAAATGGATTGTACTTTATAAGTAATGGGTCAGATGACTATCAATACTCTCTTCAATCTAATTTTACTCAAGTTAAAGGTAAAGTTGAAAAGATTTCTACCAATATCTCAGTATCCACATCACATAATCTTAAAAATGAAGATTTGATAAGACTTGAAGTAAAACCAAATCAATCTGTCGGAATAGGTACATCTACAAGTATAAAAATTCAAAGGGATACTCTCACTGGATTTATTCTAGTTAATCAAATTGGATTTAACTCAACTGGAATTAATACTTCAACGAGTCAAATTACATTACTGAATCATAAACTCAAAACTGGGGATAAAATTAAATATTCTGCTGATCTGATTGCTTCAGGTTTATCCACTGGTTATTACTATGTCTATAAGGTTAATGATAACAATATTCAACTTTGTGATACCTATCAGGACTCTATACGAGATAATTCACCCAATGTTGTTAGCATTGCAAGTACTGGAGGATCTTTACAAAAAATATCACTAGTAAATCCTCAATTGAATGTTATAAGAAACAATAATTTAGTATTTGACTTATCAGATTCAAGTTTAAGTGGATATGATTTTAAAATCTTTTATGATGATACTTATAGTGATGAATTCACTTCTTCTGGATTAACAAATACATTCTCAGTAAGTGGAATTGGTACAGTTGGAGTTTCTACAAATGCATCCCTAACAATTAATTATGATGATTCAATTCCTTCTAAACTATATTATGCCTTAGAAAAATCTGGAGTAATTAGTGAAGTTGATAAGGATGTATCAAATTCATCTCAAATTAATTATGTAAACAGTTCCTATAATGGTTCATATAAAATTTCTGGTGTTGGTGACACCACATTTAAGATTTCTTTGCGTGACCTACCTGAAGTAAATACTTACATTCAATCAGAATGTGATTCTCTAGAATATTTTACCAATTCAACTTCAGGATATGGTGGCGTCTCCAAAATTAGAACCATTACACCAGGGCAAGACTTTAAAAAGTTACCAATTTTCAAAGAAATAACATCAGAGAATGGTACTGGTGCTTATATTCTACCACAATCAAATACTATTGGAAAAATAAATGAGGTTAGAATTATTAATGAAGGATTTGAGTATGCATCTGATAAAACACTAAAACCTCAAGCAACTATTGCAAAATTTGCAGTACTTGATGATTCTTATACTATAAATTCAATTCAAATTGATGATGGTGGTAAAAATTATATTTCTCCACCAAATCTAATTATTATTAATAGTGAAACTGGTGAAAAAATTGATTCAGGTTTAATTTTAGCAAGCGTATCTCAGACTAAAGTTGATTCAGTTAAGATTGAGGTGGAACCAAAGGGACTGCCAAGTACTCCAGTTACTATAAAATCCATCAATAACACAAATGGAATTCAAGTTCAGAATATACAATCTTCATCATCAGGAATTGTAACATGTTTTATCGTTACACCTACATTTGGTTTTTCAGTTGAACCTTTTGCCAATAATGATAGGATTTTCGTTGAAGGCATTCGGAAGGACAGTGAAGATGGAGATGGATTTAATTCAGAAGATTATGACTATAACTTTTTCACTGTATCAAACTATAACTCTTCTGTAAATCCAAGAAAATTTGAGTATAATTTGTCTGGATTTACAACTAATCCTGGAATTGCAAAAACTTCCTTATTGTCATATGGTAAAATTGTAAATTACAATAGTTATCCAAAATTCACTGTTACTCATAAATTCTCTACCTTTATAGTTGGTGAATCAGTTGAAGTTAAAATCTTAAACGATTATGTTGAACAGGATTTAAAAGTTGTAGAATCTAGAGAAAATTATGTTAAAGTATCTGGTCGATATAACTTACAAAAATCTCAACTTATTAGAGGTAAACAATCTGGAACTATAGCAACAATTAATGATATTGAAACATCATTCGGATTTTTTACTATTAGTTACGGTTCTGAGCAAAGAATCGGTTGGTTAGATAATACTGGAAAATTGGATGAAGATACTCAAGTTATTCAAGATAATGATTACTATCAAAATCTATCATATTCAATTAAGAGTAGGCAAACGTGGAATGATATTGTAAGTCCAGTAAACAGTATTGTTCATCCAGCGGGACTTAAAAACTTTGCTGATACTGAAATTCTTGAAAGCACTTCAATTGGAATTAATTCAACTGATAGTTCTATTTCCAGATATGATTGGATTGAAGAAAATCGAGTAGATACTATCAATAATTTCGATTTAGTTCTAGATTATGGTAGTCTAGAGTATAATACAAAATTATTGAAATTTAAAAATCGAAAATTTTCAAGTTATATTCAATGTAAAACAAATAGAGTTCTTGAAATTGATGACATTAGTTCAGAGTTTTCATCATCAGATTTAGAAATCACTCCATCAACAAAAATAGTAGATATCATAAAAACTAGAAAATTTAATCGTTATTTGATTCAAATTTCAAGTAAAGATTATTCTGAGACTCAATTTAATGAAATCATCATAATTAATGATGATGATAGTATTGCAACATTAGAAAAAGGAACAATTAACACTGGAGTTTCAACTGATATTGGATATGAAGCAAATCTCATAGGTGATGTTTATGGATATATGCTGGAGGATGGAACTTGCAATCTATCATTTGAACCAAAGGAAGGATACAGTACAAGTTATAACATTAAGTACTTGAATACTACATTTAATAACTCCACACCTGGAATTGGAACTACTTCAGTTGGATTTGTGGATCTTATTGGAAATACATTATCCGTATCAACAGGTCAAACTAAGACATTGGTATCTGCACCTACATCAAAACTTAAGTCAATACATTCTCAAGTATTTGTAACTGATAGTATTAGTGGAGACATGAATTATGTTGAACTTTTTGTGGATCATAATAATGTAGATACAAATATTGCCGAATTTTATTTCGACATTGATAGTGGATCAAGTTTTGGATTTATCGGATCTTTTGGTGCATCTATATCCAGTGGAATCTTAAGTTTGAATTATGTTAATAATACTGCAAATACAGTAACAGTTCAATCTAGAAATGTTGGATTTGGAACAACTGCACTAGGAATTGGAACTTATAGATTCAAATTAGTAGGTCAACTTGATGATTATGAAAATAGTGTTAAATATGAATCAAAGTACTCAAACGTATCTTCTGCATCTACAATTACATCTTATGATACCTCAAAGTTCAACTCAGTTAAGTCCACAATAAGAGTTGGATTAGGTTCAACAAGTGCATTACATCAAGTTATGATGATTTCAGATTCATCTAACACGTATATAACTCAATATCCATTCTTATCAGTTGGAAGTGCTTCTGGTATTGGTACATTTGGTAGTGAACTAGTTGGATCAGTCGCTTCATTAAAGTTTTATCCAGATCCAACTAGTTCAGGGCAAATTGAGATTCTAAGTTTCAATGAAGTTTTCTTTAAAGAAAATGATTATGTAAACACTCCACCTGAACTCACTTATCATAATGCGTTGGAATCAGTTGGAGTATCAAAGTATTATGCAGTCAATGATTCAGATTTAAATAGATTGAATTTTGAATTGAATCATCAAGGTACTCCTATCTTCATGAAGACATTTAATCCTTCAGATGAAAGTGTCTTAAATAAAGATACTGGAACTTTCACAATTCAAAATCATTTCTTTAGTACTGGTGAAGAACTTATCTATCGTCCGAATTCAACCTTTATTGGAGTCTCAGCGAGTTCAGTTGGAATTGGTTCGACTTTAAATTATGTTGGAGTAGTTACAGATATTTTACCACAAACTGTTTATGCAATAAAACTATCCAATAATACATTTAAAATAGCAACTAGAAAGGAATATGCAACATCTGGAATTGGTGTAACATTTACCTCATCCGGTTCAGGTAATGCACATGAATTAGAGATGGTAAAGAAAAATGAAAAATCTATTATCTCTATTGATAATGTCATTCAATCCCCAATAGCATATTCACTACTTAGTTACTCTGTAAATAACGGTGGTCAAATTGGAACTGCATCTACAACTTTTGCATTAAGTGGAATTTCTTCCATTATTCTTGGGGATATTTTAAAGATTGATAATGAGTTCATGAAAGTCACTAATGTTGGATTAGGTACAACATATTCAGGTCCAATTTCTTTTGCTGGTACATTCCCTCTAGTCAGTGTTATTCGTGGATTTGTTGGATCTAGTGCGACAACACATTCAGATTCATCAAACGTATCTCTCTATAGAGGTTCATATAATATATCTAAGAGTCAATTATTCTTCACAGAAGCACCAAAAGGTACTTTAAGTGATCAATTGTTAGAAGATTTGGATAATTTGTCTGAAGGTGTATCAAAGTTTAATGGTAGAGTATTCTTAAAGAATGATTACTCATCTAATGTGATTTATGATAATATTTCTGAAAGATTTACTGGAATTGGTCAAACTTACACCTTAACAGTTGGTGGTGCAAATACAGTAGGATTAGGTACAAGTGGAGGAAACGGAATTGTAATCATTAATGGTGCTTATCAAACTCCTTCTACCGAAAATAATCCAAACAATAACTTTAAAATCATAGAAAATACTATTGCTGGAATTAGTAGCATTGTATTTTCAGGTATTACATCAACAAATAATTCAATTATTATTTCTCAATCAGATGTAAATATGAATCAACTCCCAAGAGGAGGAATGATTGTCTCACTTGGGTCTACTCCTGGTCTTGGTTATGCGCCATTAGTTGGAGCATCTGTAACTGCTGTAATTGGTGCAGGTGGTTCAATTACATCAATTGGAATTGGTTCAACTGGAACATGGGGATCTGGATATAGAAGTCCAGTTTCCATTGCAATTACAGAGACTGGTCATAGTGGAACTGCGGCAACGATTACTGCAATTGTGGGTGCAGGTGGAACACTATCATTTAATATTGTCGGTGGAGGTACAGGTTATGTAAATCCAACAATTAATATTTCACCTCCAAGTTATAATAATTTACCAGTTATTGGAGTCTCTAGACTTGGAATTGGTAGTACTACTGACTGTGGAACCGGATTATTGGTAAATGTTGAGGTTGGAGCAAGTTCCACTACAGGAATTGGTTCCACTCTATTTGAGGTGTCCAACTTCAAGATCACGAGAAATGGATATGGATTTAAGAAAGGTGATGTTATTAAAGCAGTTGGATTAGTAACTGCATATGGATTAACTCAACCAATCTCTGAATTTAATTTAACCATTCTTGAAACTTTCACAGATTCATTCTCAGCATGGCAATTTGGAGAATTAGATTATATCGATTCAATTCAAAGTCTTCAGGATGGAGTAAGAAAGAGATTCCCATTAGCATATAATTCTAGTCTATTAAGTTTTGAAAGAGACTCATCTAATTCTGAAATTGACTTTAACTACCTTTTAATTATTTTTGTAAATGGAGTTTTACAAAAACCAGGTGAATCTTATCAATTTGAAGGTGGAACATCATTTGAATTTATTGAAGCACCAAAGTCTACAGATAATATTTCAATTTACTTTTATAGGGGAAGTTCAAGTGATAGTGAAATTAAAGAAGTAGTTGAAACTATAAAGTCTGGAGATACTCTTCAAATTTTTAGTAATAATGGTAATTTAAATTCTACTGTTACTCAGAATCCAAGAGTTGTTTCTGGAATTGTGACTTCTGATACTATTGAAACCAATCTGTATACCTTACAAGGAATCGATGAAGTAAATCAAAAACCAATTAGTTGGACTAAACAAAAGGTTGATAAAGTTATTGATGGTTATATTGTATCTAAAGCAAGAAAATCAATTGAATCTCAAATTTATCCAACAGCAAAAGTTATTGGGAGTCTATCATCCACTGATACTGAGATTTTTGTAGATAATGCAGAATTCTTTAATTATGAAAATGAAACTCCAGGTAACATAGACTTTGATGCTTTGATTGTATCTGAAAGTTCCAATTCAGTTGAAAAAATAAAAAATGTTTCTTCAGTGGATGGATTCTCTGGTAATATTATTGGAATTGCGAGTACGTCTGGAATTGGGGTAGATTTAGCAATTAAATTTACCTTAGATGCTCCATCATATACAGGAATTCAAGTTGGAAATCCAATTTATGTTTATAATACAAAAGTTGGAAACGGAGTAATTTCAGGTAGTTTTAATCAAGTTGGAATTCTCACTGGTTCTTTATCAGGTAGTGCTGATAGTTTTGGTAACTCTGTAGCAATGAGTTCTGATGGTTCTAGTATCGTTGTTGGTGCTAGAGCAGATGAACTTGGGACTCCATCAGACACTGGACTCGCTTATGTCTTTGATCGAGTGGGTAATTCATTTAATCAAGTTGGAATTCTCACTGGTTCTTTATCTGGTCCTAATGATCTATTTGGGTCCTCTGTAGCAATGAGTTCTGATGGTTCTAGTATCGTTGTTGGTGCTTACACTGATGAACTTGGGACTCCATCAAATACTGGACTCGTTTACGTTTTTGATCGAGTGGGTAATTCATTCAATCAAGTTGGAATTCTCACTGGTTCTTTATCTGGTCTTAATGATCAATTTGGGTTCTCTGTAGCAATGAGTTCTGATGGTTCTAGTATTGTTGTTGGTGCTCGACTTGATGAACTTGGATCACCATCAGGTACTGGACTCGTTTACGTTTTTGATCGAGTGGGTAATTCATTCAATCAAGTTGGAATTCTCACTGGTTCTTTATCTGGTAATGGTGATGATTTTGGGTCCTCTGTAG
>Ga0129336_10000937_pt1 | contig 17311 bp, 15 predicted proteins | sample CPB6_02_DNA_FD_96878 | JGI IMG/M metagenome (GOLD analysis project Ga0129336, IMG submission 96878) | Freshwater to marine salinity gradient microbial communities from Chesapeake Bay, USA - CPBay_Sum_0.6_0.2_DNA | ecosystem: Environmental > Aquatic > Marine > Coastal | place: USA: Chesapeake... | reverse complement strand
CAGACACTCAAAAAAGACATACCACTATTGTTCAGTGGGTTGGTTCAGCAAGGCATCATACCTTCAGGATTTAGAGAAATACGCATGAGTGATAACCCGTACGTTCAGTCAAAAGATCACGCGATGCGTATGCTTGAAATTGTAAAATACTTACACAAGAGGCCGAGACCTGTACATCGATTTGCAGATTTAGTCTACAATCCTACGTTAGCGTTGGGTGACGTTATCTCAGTAAATAGTACATTTTACCAAGTTAAGGGTAAGTACAAAATTGTTGAGATTATTGTTAAGAATACAGGGTCGCGTATGGATCTTGCATGCGTAGACGTAAATGACTTAGCAGAACGTGAGGAATTTTTTATAGTTGGTAACTCGTATCAACCTACTGATACTAGGTTACTTTCATTTTAAGGAGGCGCCTGTGATTTTTGCACTATCAACGGTACCGTCTATTACTGATGGCCAAGAGCTATCAGCTGCAGACGTGAATAATCTGGCACAGAATACAGAAGTGTTAGAGCAGATTGTAAATGGCCCTGAGCGTCTTTTTTTAAGTAGCTGGGCTTACGCACCGCCACTTTTTTTCTTAACAAAGACACTTGACACAAGTATCAGTGGCGGAGTATCGGTAAATCTTCCTGAAATTGATGTATGGGAGGGTAGCTTTGTCTATAGAGAGGGCATGCACACACTTAGAGTTGCGTTTCAATCGTATCGTGCGGATTTTGCTGCAAACGCAAATTACTATGCGTATAATACAGCAGATATGGGAAGCATCTGTTTATTTGCTACTTTGAAATACACGGATGTGCCAATACACGAGCAACTTAAAAATCAAACAAAATTCGCTAAATACAATCGTATTTGGCGTTATAACTCAAGTATTGCGTTTGGAACGCCAGTAAATACTGTGCAAGAGCTAACGTTGACTAGCGCAACAAACGAAAGTGCTATTACATACGCAACCATAGACATCACTCAGCTTGATTTAACTCCGGGCGAAGTGGTTTCTGTAAAATTTAGAATAGCACCATACAATCTAACAGAAAACAATCCAAATAGGTCTGCCACTGCTGCTACGTCAAGTTACTATTTCAGCATGATTTATGCTAATATTGATCATGCTATTGTACCTAATACATGGCAAGAACTAGAGTCCGTTACATCTCTCAGTCAAATTAAAACTTTAGCAAAAAATCAACAATATCTTACTGACTACTTTAAGCTTTATGACAATCCATTGAGAGCTGCATTATGGGATCAAGTACTTGTAGGTAGTACTTTTAACGTATATAAATCAACTTCGACATTTGCTGCAGTTTATGCGCTTTATGGATTGCTGGATAAATGGAACTACTTAGGTGCAAGTCGTTTTGCTCAGCAAGCGCGTTACTATGTGCAAAAGCGATTTGACCTAAAAAATACAATTCGAGTAAGTTATTCGGTAAGTACAAATACCGCTACTCGATTTACAATGTTAGGTATTTTATCAAAAAATGTAACTAGCGCTGCGTGGTATCGGTATGATTTACAAACTGGAAAGGAGTCTACAGAAGTAAAACAGAACTGGATTTATAAATTAATCAATAACAACCCCGCAGTATTTAGTTACTTCATTAATACTGCTTTCTCTGATATAGAGCGACAAGGTGTGCTGCAAAGTATGGGAACAAACGGTCGAGCACCTGCAGTCGGGCTAACCGCGCCACCAAATTATCCAGATGCAGGGCACTTTCTGTTCTACAAGGGGTCCTCGTCTGGTTTAGAGGCAGTTCCTAAATATGGCTCTAAATACGCGCCACAATTTAACGGATTTTATTTTATTACACCGTCTATCTTTAATCCAGTTACATACTACAATAATGCGGCAACAACAGCTCTCGGAACTAACACCGATTTTTTCAAACGAGGAGTAAATAACGATGCGCTATATTATGCCGATTCATATAATTTTTCACTAATAGCGCAGAATTCCGACTCAACTAGATTTTATCCGCTAGCATATCAGGGTTATACAGGACTAGCAACTCATAATACATACTACGTAACAAAAAGCGACGAGTACACCGACTTTTCTATTGATCTGCAGGAAGTATCTACCGCAGGAAAACGAGAAGAGCCCTATAAGAAAGCTAATTACATAGGTACTTTTCGACTTACTGATGTTGCTGCAGTAAATACTCTGTATAATCTAGACGTGTTTACAAGGTATGACTCGTTTGCATCATTAACATACAGTCAGTTAATTACTCATCTAGACGGTATAAACACGCGTTTGAAGCAAGTTAAGCAAATGCTAGAGCAGTTACATATCTATCGATATATTCCCTTATTTTGGACAAAGCCTAAAAGTTTTTTAAATCATCATGATAAGTATCGCAATAGCGGATCCTCAACAGTAGACTCTGATCGATTTTACCCAAAACTTGAAAAAGCTACAGTGTATTACTCAAATACACGGCAGGCTGATTATTTAATTGTTCGCGGCACTAACGTACGAATTGGGTGGGGAGGATTTGATAAAGTATACAGAGACAATCCGACTGCTACGTGGCCTGCTCCACTGCAATTTGAGTTTATCAAAGAACAGTCACTATGCGGAGACGTGCTAGAAACCATAGTGATTGGGTTTGATTCGCTGGAAGGACTTGCTCATGGAGAACGTTACTATTTACAGGGCGAGATTAGATACGCCGCTGAAACTATGGGGGTGCCTTAATGCCAAATAGTAAACGAAGTTCACTACCAAGAATTGATAACAATTATCAAATTAATCTTCGATACCCAGATATAAACGATTTTTTGAAAGATACCTCTTTTGAGTTATTAGATAATCAGACCGCTCAAATGTCGCGTATTAGTAACGTACAAGCACTATACAGCACAACAAAAACAAACAGGCAGATAATGATTAATTCTCAGACCACTGACGTTAAGCTAAGTGAATTGACTATTTTTGCCTACGCTGAAGATCAAGAGTTGTTCTACGATTTTTTGGTCGTCCCAAGCATGTTTGGCGTACCGTTAACTACCTTTGTGGCCAATCGAGCAAACACGCAAGGTGCTTTTTTACAGTCAGTCGTTAACTATGCAGCACCCGGTCTGAGAGAAGCTACTAATTTTAACATACAGATCAGCAGCGAGCGTATCGCCGCGTTACTAACAGACGCGTTGCACCGTAAGCTAAACGACATATTAGCGGTGTTAAGTGCGGCTGCTATTGAAAATCCGTATCAGTATTTTAAAGATAACTTAATTTCGTTAATTTTAGATTTATCTTTTTCATATCGATTAAATGAGCAGGATACGTACGACACTGCGTTTACTGTTCAAGCGAAATTTGAGTACTTAGCTGAAGGGTTGTCTCCTCAACAGATATTTAGTTCAGCAAATGTTTTATTTCCAGCGTACGATAAAGCTAGTACTAGTGTAGCGTTAAGTTTAACAGGAAAATCGTTACGTGCTGGTTCTTTACAGTTTTCTTACGTCGATGCAAATAATTCAATTGTCAGTCCTATAAAAAACGATGTAAGTCAGGATCAAGTATTTGTAATTTCGGAGTCAGCTGGGTTGGCTAAATATACAGCAAGTTCTGTAGGTAGTTTGTACGTGACTCAGCCAACTTTACAATACAGATATTATTTTAAACCTGCTAATACTATTGTGACATACTCTGGGTCCTTTGTCGAAAAAAAGTTAGTAAATACACTTCAAGCTAAACCTACAATTAAACTGAATAACTACATTTGTTTTTATGAGAAGTTAGATTCTGGTAAGTATAATGTAACTTTAAAATTTCAAACTGAAATTATCAGTCCGTATGATCTAGCTCAATTACTTCCTCTATTGGGCGATAATACAAAAGCACCCATTCAACTAGGTTATAAACTGCAGCTCGAGGAATTTGTGACACCTGAAACAAAGCGATCCATTGAGTTAGACACTGCTTCGGGTCAACTGTTAGTAGCGGGATCATTTAATGAATCAACTAATGCGGTTACTTACGCTGCAGCTAGTAAGACTTCCACGCATTCTAGTACATTTTCAACCGCAAAGTTATTTGATAATAATGTAAATTTTAAAAAAATTACCACTCGTGTGAGCAATGCTTTACAAAATTCAGCAAGTTACTCTTCCACAAACTTAAGTAACTTTACAGCAGATGTTACAACTAGTCAGTTTACGGGTAACACCGACACTACTATTAAAAAAAGTGAGTGTACAATAAAATGGACTAATCTTACGACTACTGAGCTTGCTGCCCTATATATGCTAACAACTGCTCAATTAATCTATTTTGGATATACAGATCTGTTTCATAATGTGCTATCACAAACTGCATTTACTAGCACGACTAACGTTCTAAGTCGCAACGAATCTCCGTTTATAAACCCAGAAACGTTTTTGTTTTATGGTCAGTTTAATCAATCGACCGGAACTATAGCTAAAACTTCTATACCTGCGACGGTTTTAAGCACTATTCTAAATGTACCTAATCAGTTGAAATTAATTACAAGCCCTAATCTTACTTTTGACACTAATTCGTTTCCACGCAATAAAGGATTTTCGTTTACAAATAAGCTAATTTGTTTAGTAGAATACGGTAAAATCAGTAATGGCGCTCCGGCGTACTCGTTTTCTACACTCAAAGCTACACTTGTTGAAGGAACTCATTACACTGTTGTAAATAATGAAAAGGAGCAAATTGCGTCAATTCAAATTACTCCGGTTCAAAAAGCAAATATTGTTGATCTTCTTAAAATTTCATCAACGCAACTGTATCGACTGTGTATATTACTTCCGTTAAATTTTGTTCGTACTTACAAAGTAAACAACGTTGATAAGCATTTAGTACGCGTAGCGCTTTCTAATGTTAATAACGCATTTACATACGAGTATATCTGGAGGATACCATAATGACTATAGACTCAAATTATTTACTTAATTTAAATCCCGATCGGGCTATTTCATATGCGGATTCTCACAGTCGCTTTGAAACACAGTTACCGTTATTGCTTTCATATCCAGTTCTTTCTGGCTCACGCGACCCTCATGATTTGTATCCAGACGATCTTGAGTTGTATTTGATGTATCCGTCAGGAGTTCATCAAACAACAGTAGCGGCTAATCAAGTAGACCGCTACGGGAGTATTACACTCACAACTAGTGGATCAATCTCGTTTTATGTGCAATCCATGGAGTATGTGGGTGATAGTAACCCTGCGTACATTGCAGGACCTTACGTAGTGTCCGGTGAAGGTGGATCAGATGATTTATTCATTGCCAGCTATTACGATGATACACCTCAAGATCCGTTTACAAATAGCTTCTCAATTACTACTCCGGGAACTTATTCTGTAGTATTTCCTAATCCGTTAGTAAGTCGCGCATTTACAATTACTCACTCGGGTTCTAATAATTACCGTATCAGTCAAATACTTCCTCGAAAACTTGTGCAAAAATACGATATTGAGGTCAACTCGATTAAAGCGTATCATGTTTCTTCAACACTGATTGACACCATTGCGCTTCAAGTATCGGATTCAATTGTGGTAGGATCTGGATTGATTGGGGAGAAAAGCATTGATGGTGCAAAAATTGTAGACGGCACCATTTCAGGAGTTTTGATTGCTAACGGCACTGTCACTGGGAATAAAGTGCAGGCCGGTACAATATCAGGCGTGCTTATTGCAGGTGCTACTATCACAGGTGACAACATTCAAGCGGCAACTATATCAGGTTCGTTGATTAGTGCTGGAACTATTACTTTTGACAAAATAGCGTCAAAGACACTAACAGCGTCGCAGATTGCTGACGCCACAATTACGGGTTCTAATATTGTAGCGGGTACTGTATCGGGAGTTTTAATTACCGATAATGCGGTCTCTGCAAGTAAGATTCAGGCGAACACAATCACAGGTGACAAGATTGTTGCCGGTACAATTTCAGGAGTGCTCATTGCTGCTGGGACAATTACGGCTGATAATATTACCACAAGAACAATCACGGCCGACAAGATTGTGTTAAGTGGAATAACCGCGGATCTTCTGGGTGCTGAGGCAGTAACGGCTGCAGCTCTGGCAAGTGGTGCGGTTATCAGCGGTAAGCTTGCGGTTGGTGCTGTACAAACTAATAATTTGGCCGCTGGGTCCGTGACTGCATATGCAATCGCAGCGAACACTATTACAGGCGATAGAATTGCAGCAAATACAATATCTGGTGCCCTTATTACAACGGGAACTATTACTGCAGACAATATAGCCACTTCGACTTTAACAGCTGCTCAGATTGCAGATGGAACTATAACCGGTCAAAAAATAGTTGCAGGCACTGTATCAGGTGTGCTTATTACTGACGGCACAATCTCAGCAACTAAAATACAGGCAAACACTATAACTGGAGATAAAATCGCCGCACGAACTATTTCGGGTGTCTTATTAACGATAAGTGGCATAAAAGCCGAAAATATTGAAGCTGGTGCAATTACTTCTGACAAAATTTCAGTGACTAATCTACAAGCAGTTTCAGCAAATACTGGAAGTCTCACAGTAAACGGTACAATTACTGCGGGTCAAACAAAAATTAATACTTATGGAATGAGTGTCGGTAGTTTAGCAGACCCGCTTACGCAGGCAGCTTTACCCTCGCTTAATTCTAACGTGCTCACTATTGTAGCTTCTGGAACATCCGGTGATCTGCAAGGTATAGCTATGTTTAATGTTGCTCAAAGTACAACAACGCCGCTTGCATCAATTAATTTAGATGGGACAAGTACATTGGAGATTGCAAATAATCTTTCCGACAATACTGCGGCGGTTCATGTAAATTTTAAAGAATCTTATACAGGTCAGTTTAGAATTTATAATGGTAACTTTGATATGAGAAGAACTCCGGGTACACCGCCTAATATTCCAACAGGTTCTATTAGAGGATACGATTCTGATCAAACAACTTTGTATGAGTTAAGTAGTGATAGAATATCATTAAATTCTACAGCAGGAGTAGGTATTTTTAATGTCGAGGCTAATACAGGTGCAGTTACAATTACAGGCGACGTGGCAGTTAACACGAACAAGTTTAAAGTAACAGCTTCTACAGGTAACACATCAGTTGCAGGTACTTTAGGAGTCACTAGTGATCTTGCAGTTAATACAAACAAATTCAATGTAACAGCTTCTACAGGTGATACGTCAGTTGCAGGTATTTTAGGAGTTACCGGTGATCTTGCGATTAACACCAATAAAGTTAGTATTACAGCCTCAAACGGGAATACTGATATTCGTGGTAATCTTACGGTAAGTGGTAGTATTTCGCATCGAGACATCGGTGTTTTAGCACGCACAACCAATCAGAGTGTGAATGCAGGTACATCTGCACAAATGCAGTTAAATACGGCTGGTACTGGTAATATTACAGGTAATACAACTACATATAATGTTACGGTACAAAGCACGGGATTCTTTTTTGTAAACGCAAGTGTTTCTTCTGCTACAACTAACTTACCGTGGAGAGTTAATCAAAACGCAACAAGCTATACAACTGGTACGACTGTAGTTACAAATCTGACATTTAACGGCGATGGTCGTGAAGTTGGTACGCGTCTTGTGTATTTAACTGCCGGTGATACTTTAGGTTTATACATAAATAACACAAGTGCGGGTGCAGTAAACTTTACAGGAACACTTCGTGTAGCGAGGGTAACATGAAAATTATAGAAATACTTCCAAAAGTACGTTGGATCGAGATAGAAGGCGATCCAAGTACGGAGCGAATTGAACCGCATGAAGAGTGGGCTATGGGCGTGATTCGATCTGAACGTAATAAGCGATTATCCGAATCAGATTGGAAGGTGCTACCTGATTCACCACTACTTAACAAAAGCGAGTGGTATGTTTATCGACAAGCGCTTCGCGACTTCCCTGAATTGGTGCTTAGTCAGCAATTCAACAACGTTGAGTGGCCTTCGCCGCCAAGTTGACAACGGCATTTAAAATAATTATAATTAGGAGTAACTATGATAACAACTAGTGGTAACCTCGATTATCTAATCGATTCAGTTCGCGTACGATTAGGTGATTTTGATGGTACGGCATATTCTACTGCATTAGTGCGGACATCTTTGGTAAACTCGGTCAAGCAGCTACAGAAACGTTGGAGAGCCAAGTATCAAGTTCTTACTGCGGATGCCATTGCCGACATTCAGCCTGCAGGTGCGGCAGAATCTGGTAAAGTTTGGGTAAGTACAGTTAATGGTTACGCGTTTATAAGTGCATCGTTTAATGTAAATGACGTATTTCGAAATCCATTTCTTGAGTTCGATCAACCAGAGCCACCAACAATAGAGCAGGCAGATGAAGATGCGCTAGTACTGATGGCCGTGTATTTAATTCATTTGGCAAAGATTACAAGTAGCTCAGCTACTTTCGTATCGTGGTCAACAGAAGATTTAAAATACACAAATACTGAGTCTTCTAAAGCAATGAAAGTCGTCCTAGACGCATTGCTAGAGGAAATAAATTACCTGTTTAAAACAAAGATTGCAGTGCCCAAGTCAACTAGACAGCCAGTAAACATTGTTACAGGAACAAAGTACTACTAAAGGAGTTCTTATGGGAAGAATTGTACCGGTACAGAAAAAAATGCTGTACGTAGGGGATTTTCCAGTTCAGACTGGATTTGGTGTCGTGAGCAAGAATCTGATTCAAACGTTTCGAAATCAGTATGACTTGCATATTATGGGTGTCAATTATTATGGTGATTATGACGCACTGTGTGACGGGTTGAAAGTTTATCCCGCCTCACTTGGTGGCGGTGATGTATGGGGTAAAGATCGACTTGAGTCAATGGTACGATCAATACAACCGGACATTGTTTTTATTTTAAATGATTCGTGGATTGCAAACGACTATATGACTATTTTAAGTCAAATTAAAGAAGTGACATTTAAGACTGTTGTTTACACACCTATTGATGCAGAAAACATCAAAAAGGATTTTGCAACAGGTCTTCAAAAATTTGATGCTGTAGTCACATATACTAATTTCGGCAAAACACAATTAGAACTGGTAGGAGTTCAGAACGCGCATGTAGTCCCTCACGGTGTTGACACTACCATATTTAATCAAATTAAAGTGCCAAGAGCCGTGCTTCGCAAGCAGATGAATCTGAAAGACACAGATTATATTGTTCTCTGTTTACAGCGCAATCAACCACGAAAGCGTCTTGATTTAACTTTCTATTACTTTGCAGAATGGGTGAAGCGATATAATTTACCAAAAGATGTAAAAATCTATTATCACGGGGCACTTCAAGATTTTGGTATTGACATCATTCAATGGTGCGAATACTTGGGTATTGAAGACCGCCTCGTGATCTCTTCGCCAAATATCACTGCAGCTAAAGGATTGACTCCAGAACAGTTAAACATGGTATACAACAATGCCGATGTCTTCTTTACGACAACGGCCGCAGAGGGATGGTGTCTTCCAGTGGCGGAAGCAATGGCAACGGGCAGACCAGTGATTATTCCAAATCATTCTGCACTAGGCGAATGGCCTGAGGGTAATGCTGTTTATATGGATTGTTATCCATTCCCGCAGCTGACTGATCGGGGACTAAATACTATTCATCATGTAACTGAAATGGAAAGTGCCATCAAAGCACTTCATTATATGTACACAAATCAGGAAAAGCGTAACGAACTTGGTCAAAAGTCTTTTGCTCATATGCGGAACAGTAAGTTCTCTTGGGCAACAATTGCGAACCAGTTTGTGGAGATTATCGATGGACTTTATAAATCTAACTAAAATCACGAAAAAATACATCAAAAGACTCTTGACACGACTTGAGGAGTCTGCTATAGTAACTCCAGAGATTCGGAAAGCAGTGCTTGACGAACTCAATTCGATGGCGAGAGAGATCGCCGCAATGCATAAGGAGCATGACTAAGATGGCATTTGGCAAGATGATTGAATCGATCCCGACCTACAGCTCACCGAGCGCAGCTCAACAGACCAACGTGTTTATTAACACACGCGAAGGCAAGCGTATTATCCGCTTCCTTCCTGATTTGGTCAACCCAACGGAACCCATGATTGGACCTACGGTGTTGTCAGTGTGGATGCCTGTTGCAAAGAACGGGCAATTGGTTCAGCGTCGCATTTTTGTAGACAGCCTGACCCGATCAGTTCTGCCTGCTAAGGTAAACGAGGCAGTACGCTGTCGCTTTTTTATGAACGTATTGGACAAATCAATGGTAGTTAAGCTTGAGAATGGTTCGGTCGTGTATGCGAACAATCAGAATCAGTTTATTACTGTACTGGACGGTCAGACACAAACACTTACTTCGTATAAGCCCGAGCGTCATATGGCGATTCAGGTGCTTGAGGGATCTGTTTCATCCGGGGAAGGTCGCAATGGCATGTTGAATGACATTGAGGAACTCTCGAAGACTATTTTTGACGATGACACTGGTAAGCTCATTCCGATCACTGCTATTGATATTGAGATTATCACACGCGGGAAGGAAATTAAAACCACTCGCAGCGTCCATGTAGGAACGAATCGTGATCCGATTCCAGAGGCACTACTTCAGGCTCCTCGGTTTGACTTGGCTAAGTACGCACGGCCATTCCCAATGGATGCTGTAAAGGATCTGGTCAAGGGAGCAGACTACGGTGATGTGTGTAAAGCATACAACATTGAAGTGATGCCGAAGCTTGCTGAGACTCCAGAGCTGTTTTAGTTTTTAGTCCGGTGTTGGCGGTGAGGTAAAATCTCACCGCCAACATTTTTGTTTAGAGGAGTAAACCATGGCTAGTGGGCATAAAGAAACTTGTCCAGAATGCGGAGGGCATAACTTATATGTTACGCCGCATAACGGACTCGCTTACTGTTTTAACTGTGGCTATCGTAATGGGCGTAGTCAAGGTGGTAATGCATTTACTAGTAATCCGGAGGTAATCGAAGAAATCCGCGATTTCTACGGAAAGTGTGTAAGCTACTACGTGAGCTGTTTATCTGGCGCGGCACTTACGTATCTTCGAGAGCGTGGTATCTCTGATTCAGTAATTCAGCAACGTCGTATTGGTTTTTGTCCCGATACTCATCATAGTTTGTACGATCTTCCAATTGCTAAGACTGCGGGTATTAGCTCTGGAAGAAATTCAGTTCTTCATGGTCGTATTATATTTCCGTACATTGCGCCAACCACTGGAGCGATTGTGGATATGCGTGGACGCGCCCTTGACGATGAATCCGTCAAGTATAAAGGACCGTTTGGGTCTGCGTATGTACGTGGTGCGGATGAGTGGCCGTACGGAGCTGAGATTTCAGCGGATTCTTTTTTACTCACTGAGGGAGAAATTAAGGCGATTGTTGCCACGCAGCACGGGTTTCCGACAATAGGATTGCCCGGTATTAACACATGGAAGTGGCGTGTGCGTGAACTGTCCGCAAAGTCGGTCACGGTCGTGTTTGATTCGCAGAGAAGTTCTACAGTGAATGAAGCAGTATACCAAGCTATTGATAAGTTAGCGTCTAAGCTAGAGTCGTGTAAGGTTGCAACTCTACCACTTATGGGGCGAGAGAAGATGGATCTTGATGAATTCGTCTTGACAAAGGGTCTGCATGAACTTAAACTAGTACTGGATAAAGCACTGCCCTACGAAACGTGGGCCAAACTTTTAAGGAGACCAAGCAATGCAGCAAGACGTAGTTGGTGAGTGGCGGTTACTCTCATCATTTACTCAATCACCGGAAGTGATGCATCAAGTTACCCCGGCACTGTTTACTGATGAGCGGCAAATTGTATTTAACGCGCTGAAAAATGCGTATACGCACTATGGTGAGCTAACCTACGAAGTTATACGGTTAGCATTTAATGGTGACGTTCCTAGCGAACTCATGCTTTCAATTCAGTGTAATCAGCGTGCAATTATAGACGAATTGTCTATTACAGCTCGGAGACGTCAGCTTCAGCAGGCAGCTGAGATTTTGGCAGATGAGGCAAAAGAGTACAATCCTAATGAATCACGTATTGCAGAGATACTCAACTTCGCGCCTATCATGCCGTCATCTGATCTATCCCTACTACCGGGTGCTCAGAAATTGATGTCTGACTTGAATCGCAAGTACAACGGTACGTATCGTTTTACGCATACAGGAATTCGATTTCTCGATCAAATGCTTGGAGGCGAATGGTTGCCTAAGAGTCTGTCTGTAATTATGGCTAAGCCCGGTACTGGTAAGACCGCCTTGGTTGGCCAATCAATGTTAGAGATGGCGTTGCAGTATGGTACGTCGAGTTTGTTCTTTTCGCTTGAGATGTCGAAAGAGCAACTAATGTCACGTTGGGTATCATATATGCTTAACATTGACACGACGTTGCTCCAATTCGGCAAGCTTTCTGGGGCCCAACTTACTGAGGTTGAGCAAGCACTTGTTACGATACAGACATTGCCGATGGCTGTAATTGACAACCCGATTATCAGTTTAGCAGGCATTCGCAAGGAGATTCGCGATGCCGCTCGTACTGGGTGTCGGGTGGTTTTCCTAGACTATTTACAGATAGTGAAGCATCATAACACGGGTCTGAAAAACTACGATCTAGGAGAGGTTGCTCAGAATCTGAAGGAAGCTGCAAAGGAGTCAGATCTTGCAGTAGTATTGCTTTCGCAGATGAACAAAGTCGGCGAGGGTCTAGATGCGGTACGTGACTCAGGCGAGGTTTCGCAGGTCGCCGATACGGTGATTGAAATGTCTCCTATCGATGATGTACCAGACGAACTGGGTAATCGCGCAATTGGTTTGAAGTTTCATAAAAATCGTAATGGGAGGCTCGGCACGAGTACGGTGATATTTAATGGGAGCACGCAAAAGTTCAGTTACTAGTAAGCCAATCACTTCGCCCGAAGAATTTGAGCGGCTGAAAGAAGAGCGACGTGAGCGCAATCGTATGAATCGGCAGCGGTCCAAGGCAATGGAGCGCCGCATTGCAAAATTTCTTGGGGGTGATCGCACCCCCCAATCTGGGGCCGGTACCACTAAGGGTGATGTTGTTGTGCTATTCAATAATCGCCCGGGTAAATTTCTTATTGAGTGCAAGCTTACCGAGCTTTGGCGATATGGTGAACCATGTATTGCAATCAGTAAAGCGTGGCTACGAAAGATACACGAAGAGGCTAAGCAGACACGAGCACTTTTTGGGGCGTTGATTTTCCGCTATCATGGTCGTACGGATGACTACATGCTGATTAAAGCGGTTGACATGGGTCAGATAGCGGTTATTAACGAGACTACAGAGAAGATACTTCGTTTTGATAACATTAAGACGAAGACGGCGATCTTTCCGCTGAGTAAAGCACAGACTTGCAAAGAATCCCCGGGAGTGACTTGTGTATGGATTGACTTCGTGTTATATTATTTGCTGACGGTTGTGCAATTTAAGCAGATTTTGGAGGAAGCATGAAACAGCCTAGTACAGAAGTAACAGCCTTATCCACCTTAATTGGCCAGAATCTACTGGTTGTGTTCGGCTCGCACTCATTCAGTGCTACGCTGGTCTCTGTTGAGCTGCAGAAGCTCACTGGCATGACTAACCCCCCTGAGAAGCGGGTTGGGTCGGATGGTAAAGGGTACACTCCTAAGTGCCTACGGCTTGTTTTTGATGCGGGCTCATTAGTTATTGTGCTAGAGGATTGTCAGTTGGTGGCATCTCGAGATGGCTTTTGGTTTATCTTTCCGACTTATCGATTGGAGGTTCACAGTGCAAGTGCAAATCGTCCGGAGTGAGTGCGAGCTCGTGCGTACGTTGGAAACGTTCGAATTCAGTCCCGTGGTTTATTTAGACACGGAAACTACTGGGTTAGATCCTCGGGCTTCTCAGCTGCTTATGGTGCAGCTCGGTACGGAGAAGACTATCTATGTCTATGATTTTACGCGCATTCCCTTATCTGCTTTGCGTCACTTTGAGGGTGTGTTAACCTCACCACAAACGATCAAAGTTATTCATAATGCGTCGTTTGATCTTAAGGTGTTTTACCACTTTGCTGGGTATATAGTTGGGCCGGTACACGATACGCGGTTCGCGGAGGTTCTGATTAAAGCTGGCATCGAGAATAAGTTTGATCTTGCCTCCGTGGCACAGCGTCGATTAAAAGTATCATTGGACAAGTCTGTTCGTGATACGTTCATTGGTGCGTCGGGTATTGATCTGACGGATGATCAGATTACGTACGCCGCCACTGACGTGGCGGTATTACCTGCTATCTATGCTCAACAGCTAAAGGACATTCTCGATGCCGACTTACACCAAGTGTACCAGCTAGAGATGGATCTCGTACCTGTAGTCGCAAAGATGGAATACATTGGTATGCCATTTCACAAGGATCATTTGATTGGTATTGAGCCAGTGCTCGATCAGTTAATCGCTGAGGCTGAGCAGGGCATGCAGGATGCGCTTATTAGCGCTGGGGTTGTGGACCAAATTGTGTTTACAAAGGATGGGTATAGTGCGATTAATACCTCGTCTAATCAGCAAATGCTGACCGCGTTTAATGCCCTTGGTATAGATGTCACTGACCTCAATGCACGCACAGTTACCGAATGGGACTATCGCAATCGTAAGACTGCCTCAAAGTACGTACCGGACTCCTCGTTATTCGAGGATGAGCTGCTCGAATCAATTGATGCATACGGTCGCTACGAGAACTTCTATCTTCGTATGCACGCGTATCTTGGTGGTGCACGGAAGCTTCAATCGACTTACGTACAGGGGCTCCAGTCAATGGAATCGCCTATTACTAAGCGTATTCACGCGACGTTTACGCAGATTGGGGCCGCGACTGGGCGATTTAGTAGTTCACGGCCAAATATGCAGAACCTTCCCTCGGATCAGAAGATGAAGAACTTAGGATTATCGCATAGCATACGTCATGCATTCGCAGTGAATGCGGAGACGCATCGAATGATTATTGCTGACTACTCAACCATTGAGCTAGTAATTATCGCCGACGCCAGTGGGGATGAGGTTTTGGATAGTCATCTGGATGACTTGCATACGTTTGTTGCCCAGCAGATTCTTGGGGTCAAGGATATCAACAACAAGAACAAAAAGGATCATCCGTACAAGATCTGGCGTGATGTTGCCAAGATGGTGAACTACTCGATTGCTTACTCAGTTGGTGGCGAAAGTTTGGCCAAGCAGATGACCATTCAACTTGCTCCGCTGAATGTGAAGTTCAATGCAGCACAAGCGGATAAGATTATTGAGTCATGGAAGACATTGTTTCCTCAAGCTACGGCGTGGCTCAAGAAGAGTGCTCGCAGTGCGGTAGTGTACGGATGGGTAGCGGATTCGTTTGGACGTCGTCGCTATTGGAACAGAGACGAGTTTTCTCAGAAATGGAAGAAGGAAGCAGCAGAGCGTGAGGCGATGAATTTCCCAATTCAGGGATTATCTGCGTCGATGGTGAAGTTGGCACTCGTTGACACGTATAAACGATTAGATGAGCAGCAGGCGTCTATCATCTCGACAGTGCACGATGAGATCATACTTGAGAGTACGATTGCGTACGCAGAAACTGCGGCCAGTATACTCAAGGACGCAATGGAGAAGGCAGCACGTCAAGTGTTGCCGCGATTAGGTTCAAGTGTAGTAGTAGAGCCCGCAATTAGTACGAGGTACGACAAATGACACGTAAGTTAGACACGACTGGGTTAAACTTTGGGGATAATCCTCAAGATTTTGAGTACTACCCAAGTAGCATTATCTCGCTGAATCAGCTACTTGGTGGCCGAGGGATTCGTGGGGGATTAATTGTTCAGCTTCTTGCAGATGCTGGGCATGGCAAAACAACTCTTGCTCTTGATTATGTGGCTCAGGCTCAACGTAAAGGCGTCAAAGATGTATCGATTACCATTGGTAAAACGACGCGTAATATCAATGCGCTTTTTATCGATCTTGAGCGGACATACGATGCCACGTATGCCGCTACCATTGGTGTAGATACGAGTAAGCTGCTTGTATACAAACCTGATTTTGCTGAGCAAGCATTACCGCAGGTTGAGGCACTATTGTCCCAAGGTCTTCAAGTTGTAGTGTTTGACAGTGTACCTGCAATGATTACCAAGGACGAGTTTGAGAAAGATATGGACGATCCAGCGCGCATGGCCGGATCTGCTGGTGTACTAAGCCGTTGGTTAATTCGCCTTGTGGGTTTGGTCGATAACGCGAAAGCACTTATGGTTTTTATCAATCAGTATCGTGCTAACCTTTCACCGATGGCGCGTACTAATAAGAAGCCGTTTGGACCATACGCGTTGCGATATAATTCCGGCGTAATTATCGAGCTTGTTCGTATTAAGACTGAAGAAGAACTTGTTACAATTCAAGCAACGGTGTCGAAGTCTAAGCAGGGTGGTAATGGTTCACGGTGTGAGTATATTATGCGACAGGGACGAGGGCTTGCTCCTGAGTACGACGTGTTGTCGTTAGCTTTAGAGTATGGTATAATACGTAAAGCCGGGGCGTGGTATGAATTTAAGGGGCAAAAGGCTCAGGGTCTTGAAAATTGCTTACAGCAATTTGATATGACAGAACTTCACCGGTTAGTTTTAGAAGGGAGATCCAGCAATGAGTGATCTGCAAACGTGGGTATCAAATGCACCTGACTACTATGATATGACTCGCGCATATAAGTCGCTGGGCCGTATTAAGCAGTTAGTCATTCTAAAAGAGCGTGATATCGAACGAATTGAGCAACAGATAGTGATCGAGGACGACAAGCCTCGAAGTAATGCAGCAAGAGCAAAACGATTCCAAGCCACAACAATACTGTTGGATGAGTTGGCAGAATTGAAAGGTGAGTTAGCTGTGTTAGATGCGTATTGCAAGCAGCTCGAGTTTGCCAAGTCGATGTTTGCATCGTCAGCATACACAATCAAGATGCGATTTGATTCACCAGTAGGAGATGACAGTGAGTAATCTGCCAGAATTTAGTGCATCCCGGTTTAATACTTATAAGACATGTGCTCGTATGTATTATTACCAGTATCACGAGTCGCAGCCAAAAAGTGTTCATGCGTACACTGTGATGGGCAGCGCTCTTCACTACGCAATAGAGCATTACTACAAGTCGAAAGAATTGCCCTTGACGGTATTTTCGACGAAGTTTAATGAACTATCCCGTGCGGCGGCATCCTCTGAGACTGGTATCGTGGCTGGTAATCTTATCAGCAAAGCACATCAGATTGGCCAAGACATCATTCGAGATTTTGATTGGGGACGGTTAAATCCTACGGAGATCGAATT
>Ga0129336_10000936_pt1 | contig 17314 bp, 13 predicted proteins | sample CPB6_02_DNA_FD_96878 | JGI IMG/M metagenome (GOLD analysis project Ga0129336, IMG submission 96878) | Freshwater to marine salinity gradient microbial communities from Chesapeake Bay, USA - CPBay_Sum_0.6_0.2_DNA | ecosystem: Environmental > Aquatic > Marine > Coastal | place: USA: Chesapeake... | reverse complement strand
GTGGTGCCCGTGCGATTGATCTCATCCAGCAAGGCCATGATCCCCTCACCCGTTGCCGGGTCCAGGTTTCCCGTGGGCTCGTCGGCGAGAAGGATCAGTGGTCGATTGACGAACGCGCGGGCGATCGACACTCGCTGTTGTTCGCCACCCGAGAGCTGATTGGGAAAGCGGTCCTCCTTGCCGGCGAGACCGACGAGTTCCAAGACAAGCGGAACTTGCCGCGAAATCACGTGGCGCGGCTTACCGATTACCTCGAGGGCGAACGCGACGTTTTCAAAGACCGTCTTGTTCAAGAGCAACTTGTAGTCCTGAAAGACATTGCCCATGGTGCGGCGAAGGTGCGGCACTCGCGAGTCGGCCAGCTCGTTGATGTTGCGACCGGCCACCCACACTTCGCCGCGCTCCGGGCGCTCCTGGCGATTGATCAAGCGGAGAATCGTCGATTTCCCGGAACCAGATGGACCGACGAGAAAAACGAAGTCGCCCTTGGTCACATCAAAGCTGACGTCGCGCACGGCGACCGTCTCGGTTCCGTACTGCTTGGTGACGTTCTCCAGCCGGATCATCGATCCCCTCTCGACTGGATCATCCTAATTTTCAGCCTCCGCGTTCGCCCTACGCCAACGCAAAAACCCTTCCATGAAAGAGTCCAGGTCGCCATCCAACACGGCCGCCACGTTGCCGCTCTCTACTTCAGTGCGCAGGTCCTTCACCATTTGATAGGGCTGCATGACGTACGAGCGAATTTGACTGCCCCAGCCGATCGACGACGGCTTCCCGGCGATTCGCCGCATCTCTTCTTCACGCTCTTCTTCGGCGCGCGCCACGATCATCGTTTTCAACTTCTTCATGGCGTTCTCGCGGTTTTGCAGCTGCGAGCGCTCCTGCTGCGACGAAGCAACGAGTCCCGTCGGCTCGTGGATCAGACGAACCGCAGACGACGTCTTATTGACATGCTGACCACCGGCGCCTGAGGCGCGGAAGACCTCCATGCGAATGTCACTTTCGTTGATCTCGACTTCCGCATTGTCAAGCACGGGCCACACCTGAACGCTCGCGAAACTCGTCTGCCTACGACCTTGATTGTCGAACGGACTGATTCGCACGAGACGGTGCGTGCCTCGCTCGGAGGTCAGGAGCCCGTAGGCATAACGCCCGCGAACGGTGAAATCGGCAGAGAGGATCCCCGCCTCCGTCCCTTCAGATACGTCGCCGATCTCGACCTCGAAACCTCGTCGTTCCGCCCACCGCGAATACATCCGCAGCAACATCTCGCTCCAGTCCTGGGCGTCTACTCCACCATCCTTCGCGTTGATCTGCACGATTGCGCTGGACTCGTCATGCTCGCCCGTGAACAAGCTGCGCAACTCCAACTGATCAAGTCGCATGCGACACGAGGAGATACCTCGCTCCAGATCGGGCTCTTGGGAAGAGTCGTCAGCCTCACGCGCCATTTCATGAAGGACTTCCAAGTCCTCCACTTCGCCAGCAAGTTTGGCGAACTCATCAAGATCGGCTCGCAGATTGGAGTACTCCGAGGTCACCTTTTTGGCGTGTTCCTGATCGTCCCACAAGTCCGGCTTGGCAACTTCAATCTCCAACTCAGCCAGACGCGCGCGATTCGATTCCACCTTCAGATACTGAGCAGCTTCGTTGACACGCCCTCGTACCTCGTTCAAATCATTGGTGAAATCACGCATGACGAGTTAGCCGCGGCCGTGGCACAACTTGAACTTCTTGCCCGAACCACAAGGGCAAGCTGCGTTGCGCGGGGTGGCCGACCAATCTCCCGCCTTGTTCACCACCGTCTTTGCCGGCTGTGCTTGACCAGGCGTCGACGCGGCCGGTGCTTCGAGCGAATCTGGCTCGACCTGCATTTCCTGCACGTTCTGCAACACCGGCGCGTCGTTGCGAACCACTTGCACGTGCATCACGTACTTGACGAAATCCTGAGCAATTCCCTTCATCAGTGCGCCGAACATCTCGAAGCCCTCGCGCTGCCACTCGGTGAGCGGGTCTTTCTGGCCCATTGCGCGAAGGTTGATTCCCTCCTGCAGGTAGTCCATCTCTTCAAGGTGTTCGCGCCAACGTTGGTCGATGATCTTCAGCATCACCTGACGCTCAATCTCGCGCATGTTCGATGCACCAAGTTCTGCCTCACGTTTGTCGTAGTACGCGGTGGCGTCGCCCATGACCAAGTCGTACATCTCGTCGGTATCGGCGCACGCGGCGAGGTTTCCCGGCGTCAGCGAAGTCGGCCAGTACAACGTCAGCTCGCGAGCAAGACCTTCCAAGTCCCACTCGTCCTCGGCTTCGGACACGCAATGGCTCTCGATCAATGTGTCGACCGCTTCGGCGAGGTATTCCAGACCAGCCACTTTCAAGTCGATGCCATCGAGAATCTGATCGCGGCGCTGGTAGATCACCTTGCGCTGCTCGTTCATCACTTCGTCGTACTTGAGCACGTTCTTGCGAATCTCTGCGTTTCGTTGCTCGACGGTGGTTTGTGCGCGTTCGATGGCCTTCGTCACCATCGTCGCTTCGATCGCCTCATCCTCTGGCAGCGCACGACCCATCACCCATGACAAGGCACCAGTAGCGAATAACCGCATCAACTCGTCGTCGAGACTCAGGTAGAAGCGGCTTGCGCCAGGATCACCCTGACGGCCTGCACGACCGCGCAACTGGTTGTCGATACGACGCGATTCATGACGTTCGGTTCCCAGCACGTAGAGACCACCGAGCGCACGAACTTGTTCGCCCTCTTCCCGGCACGACTTCTCGAACTCGCTTAGCAACTCGCGATACCGACTCTGAGCTTTCTCTCGTGCAGTGAGATAGTCAGGCGGCATCTGCTCGAGCGGCATCGGTAGATCGAACTCATCAAGCAAGGTGTCGGGGTGGTGACCCTCCTTCAATACCTCCTGCCGCGCGAGTCCTTCCGGGTTTCCACCGAGGAGGATGTCCACTCCTCGACCGGCCATGTTCGTGGCCACCGTGACCGCGCCGATTCGTCCCGCTTGAGCAACAATCACCGCCTCTCGCGTGTGCTGTTTGGCATTCAAAACCTCGTGCTGAACACCCACTTGCTGCAACTTACGGGACAACAGCTCGCTCTTTTCCACGCTCACTGTTCCAACGAGCACCGGCTGGCCCTTGCCGTGGCGCTCCACAATGTCACCTACCACCGCGGCGAATTTCGCTTGTTCGGTCTTGTAAATGAGGTCGGCATTGTCCGCACGCACCATCGGACGATTCGTCGGAATCGGCACCACCTGCAAGTTGTAGGTGTTCATCAACTCGGCAGCTTCGGTTTGGGCGGTGCCGGTCATTCCCGCGAGCTTGTCGTACATGCGGAAGTAGTTCTGCAGGGTGATCGTCGCGAGCGTTTGATTCTCTTCCTTGATCTTCACTCCTTCCTTTGCTTCCACCGCCTGGTGCAATCCTTCGCTCCAACGACGACCTTCGAGAATGCGCCCGGTGAATTCATCGACGATCTTCACTTCACCGTCCTGAATGATGTAGTCCTTGTCACGGTGGTACAGCACCGCAGCGCGTAGTGCTACCTGCAACTGGTGCACCAAGTTCTGTTGCACTTGGTCATAGAGGTTCTCGATACCGAGCGCTTGCTCCACCTTTTCGATACCCGATTCGGTGGGCATCACGAGGCGCTTGCCCTCGTCGACATCGAAGTCGACATCACGCTTCAGCGATCGAACGATGGAGGCGAATCGGTAGTACGTCTTCGCCGCGTCGGCGACCCTGCCCGAGATAATCAGAGGTGTACGGGCCTCGTCGATGAGGATGGAGTCAACTTCGTCGACGATGGCGAAGTGGTGGCCTCGCTGGACCTTGTCAACTTTCGTCCCCGCCATGTTGTCGCGCAGATAGTCGAACCCGAATTCGTTGTTCGTGCCGTACGTAATGTCGGCGAGGTAGTCGACGCGCTTCTCGGCACTCGTAGGACGGTGCCCCGGCGCGACAAGTCCGACAGAAAGTCCGAGATAACGATGGATCCTGCCCATCCATTCCGCGTGGAACTTGGCGAGATAGTCGTTGACTGTGACGACGTGCACGCCCTTGCCCACGAGTGCATTGAGGTACGCAGGCAGAGTGGAGACGAGCGTCTTACCTTCACCCGTCTTCATTTCGGCGACCCACCCTGCGTGAAGTGCGGCACCACCCATCAGCTGAACGTCGAAATGGCGCTGACCGATCACGCGCCCCGCCGCCTCGCGGACGACCGCGAAGGCTTCCACCATCAGGTCGTCGACATCCTCCCCTCGCTCAATCCGCGAGCGAAACTCCGTGGTCTTGGCTCGTAGGGCGTCATCGCTCAAGGCCTTCATCGCCGACTCGAGGGCATTCACCTCGGGGACCACGGCAGCGAGCGCCTTGACTTTCTTGCCCTCGCCGGCACGGAGTACGCGATCAAGTAGTGCCATGGCGCAGATCAGGCTACCGAATGTGCATCGGTTCAGGAGTGGCAGCAACTGCCACGCAAGCCACGTACGCGGCACCCCGCAAGCTCAGACACTCGTGTGCAGCGGTCAAGGTTGCACCAATCGTCACCACATCATCAATGACAAGAATCCTGCGCCCCTCGATGTGTGGTGCCGCTACGAATGTTGGTCCAGTTAGGCGATCGCGACGTGACCTTCCCGTTTGTGCATGCTCCCCTTCTCTCAACAAGGCCCGTCGCAATCGAATACCGCACTGCCGTGAGACTGCCGCGGCAATCAACTTTGCTTGATCATGTCCGCGCTCCCGCGCATGACGCCTTGATGTAGGCGCCCACGTCACCACTTCTGGATACTCAAGGTCGAGCCGTTGGATCAACAGGTCTCCAAGCAGCGTCGCGACGGCCCGAGACCTGCGCTGCTTGAGAGTAAGAACGAGCTCGCGGACCACACCATCGTAGAAAGCAGCCGCACGGATCTCCACGTTTCGTAAACGAGTGACAGGAGGAACAGCAGCGAGACGGATCTTCGCGCTACATCCGACGCACAGTGGATAGCCCGATTCACCACACGACTCACAGAACCGATCGAACAACACGCGCACACCTGCATTCTTGATTCATCAACTCGTTGAGCCTTGATGAGTAGCCTCGTCAAGTGAACAATTTCGTCGCACCGCTTCGGGATCGCCCGACTCGGCGGATTCTGCGATGTGTGGGCGGACTCACTTTGTTCGGCGCAGGAGTTGCGCTGCAGAAACAGGGGCGCATGGGACTCGCCCCCTGGGATGTCTTCCACGAAGGTTTCAGTGAAGTGATCGATTGGCCGTTTGGCCGCGCACTCGTACTCACGAGTTTTCTCGTGCTCTTCCTGTGGATTCCCCTGCGTCAACGAGTGGGGCTGGGCACGCTGCTCAACGCCGTTCAGATCGGCGTCGTTGCCGACATCGTGATCTCTCTCGTACCCGAACAGACGAGCTACTGGACGCGCATCCCGTTCATGGTCATCGGCATCCTCCTGGTGGGCGTCGGTTCCGGCTTCTACATCGGTGCAGGTCTCGGACCAGGCCCACGTGACGGTTTGATGACCGGGTTGGCTGCTCGCGGTATGGCGATTTCGCGCGCTCGCACCGCCGTCGAGATCACCGTGCTCCTCATTGGGTGGATTCTCGGCGGCACCGTTGGCGTGGGCACCCTTGCCTTTGCGTTGTCGATCGGACCGATCGTGGGCCGAACTATTCCTCGCCTACGAATGCAGGATCTGCCGTCTGCGACATCAGACGACGAGCGTCCGTGGGCCGAGTGAATCAGTAGCGATAGTTCTCGGGCTTGAACGGGCCCACTGGCTCTACGCCCAGGTACTCGGCTTGCTCGTCGGTCATCTTGGTCAACACGGCACCCAACGATTCGAGGTGCAGCGCGGCGACCTTCTCATCGAGATGCTTCGGCAACACATAGACACCGATCGGGTACTTGTCGAGATTGTTGAACAACTCCATCTGTGCAATCACCTGATTGGAGAACGAGCAACTCATAACGAAACTCGGGTGACCGGTTGCACAACCGAGGTTCACCAAACGTCCCTCGGCCAACACGATTACCGCGTGACCATCGGGGAAACTCCACAGGTCGGTGCCCGCCTTCAACTGATCGCGAATCGCACCGCTGCGAGCCAGACCTGCCATGTCGATTTCGTTGTCGAAGTGGCCGATGTTGCAGACGATCGCATTGTGCTTCATCTTCGCCATGTGCTCGACTCGCACGATGTCGGCATTACCCGTGGCGGTGACGAAGATGTCTGCCTGATCGACGACACTCTCTAGTGTCTGAACTTGGTAACCCTCCATCGCTGCCTGGAGGGCATTGATCGGGTCGACCTCAGTCACCACCACTCGTGCGCCCTGACCACGAAGGCTCTGAGCACAGCCCTTGCCCACGTCGCCATAACCACACACCACCGCCATCTTTCCGGCGATCATCACATCCGTTGCTCGGTTGATTGCGTCAATCAATGAGTGACGACAGCCATAGAGGTTGTCGAACTTGGACTTCGTGACGCTGTCATTGACATTGATTGCGGGGAACAGCAATTCACCGTTCTCTGCCATTCGATATAAACGCTTGACGCCCGTGGTGGTCTCTTCCGTCACACCTTTCACGCCCTTGGCCATACGTGTCCATTTCTGCGGGTCGCTCTTCAATGAACGATTGAGCAGACCGAGCACGATCGCCAACTCAGGATTTGATGCAGTCGTCGGATCGGGAACCTTGCCATCCTTTTCGTACTCGACACCCTTGTGCAGGAGCAATGTCGCATCCCCGCCATCGTCGAGGATCATGTTTGGTCCGTCACCGTCGGGCCATGTCATCATCTGATCGGTTGCCCACCAGTACTCCTCGAGCGTCTCGCCCTTCCAAGCGAACACAGGAACACCGCTCGGGTTCTCTTCCGTTCCGTTCGGTCCGACCACCACTGCAGCAGCCGCGTGATCCTGTGTGGAGAAGATGTTGCACGATGCCCAGCGCACTTCGGCGCCAAGCTCGACAAGGGTCTCGATCAGCACCGCAGTTTGGATCGTCATGTGCAGTGATCCGGAGATGCGGGCGCCCTTCAACGGCTTGGACTTACCGAACTCTTTACGCAAGGCACGCAATCCCGGCATCTCATGCTCGGCGAGGTGAATCTCCTTGCGACCGAACGGGGCGAGGGACAAGTCGGCAACGCGCCAATCGCGTCGCTCAGCGAATGTGGACATCAAGACTCCTTTGACGACTAACCGGAGCGACTCTAGTTGGTCTCAGCCAGCAAAGGTGGGGGCGATGCCTTCCTTGGAGATTCGTCGCATCAACGACTCTTTCTCGGATACATCGACACTCACGGCTTCCTCGATCAACATCACGGGGATGCCATCACGCACGACGTACTTGCGCGACAAACGTGGATTGAATAAGAAGCCTTCGCTTGCGAAGTAATACAGCGGGCCCTTGTCTTCGGGGCAAGCCAGAATCGACAACAGTGTGGCATCAAGCGTCATGCTTCGACGCTAGCCAATCCGCTGCGAGCAAGTATCGGTGGGAACCCTGTTGCCTAGGAAGCAGTGATCAAGCCGAGCAACTCGGCAACCCGATCGTCGCACTCCTCGCGAGTAGGGGCCTCGAGATTCAGTCTGAGCAATGGCTCGGTATTGGAGGGGCGCACGTTGAACCACCATGAACCACAGTCCACGGTGAGCCCGTCGAGTCGATCTTGTTGGTGCTGGGAATAGTCACCGGCGATTCGCTCGATCACTCGGTTGATATCCGGCACCGTGGTGTTGATCTCGCCGCTAGAGGCGTAACGCTCGAGCGGCTTGCGCAGGTCGCCCAACGCCTCACCCGAATGACACATCTCGCCCAGCACGCCCATCGTGGCAATCAAGCCGCTGTCCGCCCGATAGTTGTCGGCGAAGTAGTAATGACCGGAATGCTCCCCGGCAAATACTGCACCCGTTTCCGCCATGATCTGCTTCACATAACTGTGACCGTTCTTCGTGCGGATTCCCGTTCCTCCACACTCGGCGATCACTTCAGGCACCGCCTTGGAACAGATCAGGTTGTAGAGAATGGTCGAGCCTGGCTTGAGTCGCAAAAAGCGTGAAGCCAAGAGCGCAGTGGTCGTACTCCCGGACATACCCTTGCCCTGCTCGTCGACCACGAAAACACGATCGGCGTCGCCGTCGAATGCCAAACCGACATCGAATGAGCCAGCAAGAACGCGCGCCTGTAAGTCGCGTTGGTTGGCGGGTTGCAGCGGATCGGCAGGGTGATTCGGAAACGTTCCGTCCAGTTCGCCGTACATCACTTCGAGGCTGAACGATTGCAGGCGTTCGAAAACTGCGGGAACTACGAGGCCACCCATGCCGTTCGCTGTGTCGGCAACGATGCGCAGAGACCGAAGCTTCTCTCCTCCGAGAAAGCGCACCACGTGATCGGCGAATTCGGCAAGCAAGTTGGCGTGATCGAGCACACCAGCCGATGCCGGTTTGGCCGGCTCACGTCCTGCCAAGACCTCTGCCGCAATTGCTTTCATCTCACGGAGACCGTTGTCGATGCCGATCGACTGAGCACCGGCAAGGCAGCACTTGATGCCGTTGTATTGAGCCGGATTGTGCGATGCGGTGAACATCGCCCCGGGCATGTTCATCTTTCCCGATGCGTAATAGAGCAAATCACTCGAGGCGAGTCCGAGGTTCGTGACGTTCACACCATGCGTCAAGGCCCCACGCTGGAAAGCATCGATCAGCTCGAGGCCGCTCGGACGCATGTCATGGGCGACCACGATGGAATCGGCACGCGTGAACTTGACGAGTGCCACGCCGAGGGCATATGCCGCTTCTGCATCGAGCTGATCCGGGACAGTGCCGCGGATGTCGTAAGCCTTGACGATTGCGTCGAGATTTGGCACTGAGAAAGACTACCTAGCGGTATTGCGCTCTCGCCGTGCAGCAAACACGAGCACAGCGATACCAAAAAGAGTCAACACGTACGCCAGTTTGTCGCGCAACGAGAGATCAAAGTGCAGACGAACGTCCCGATCGGTCGGCACCACCACCATCATGTTCGGAGCAACCCGATACGGCCCTTTTGCTCCATCAACCTGCCAATTCGGGAAGTAACTCACCCGCACCAGAACAGGGACACCTACTCGGTCGACAGAAAACTCGACCGACTGGTCGCCGACATCGACGTTGAGGACCTCGATGGACTCGAGAGACACCTGTTCAACTTCGGTAGCAGGAATCACTACGTCAACATTGCGACCACTCGACCCGGGCTCGCCCTGTCGTCGGTCTTGATCGACTGCTGCATCCACGCGTTGCCATGTCGATGGCCCCTCGCTCGCTGGAAGTGCCACCCAGTCCGCAGGGTTTTGGAACCAACTCGTACCCAACTCGAGCCAACGTTCGCGAGGGTCGCCACCGTCGAGACGAACCACCACCGGCTCAACTTTGAGGGGAACCACGACATTCGAATCAGCGACCTCGAATACCACCCAGGGCCCCGAGGAGGCCACTTCCTTGAGACCCTCTACCGAGCGCGCTGCGGCAACAGCTTCGGGGGTAAATCCCAAGTAATAGCGAATTCCTAGTTCCTGCAGATAGCGCAGGCCCTTTTGTGCATCGTTGTTGTCGTAACGCAATTCGCGAACAGGGTTGCTGCTTTGCCTGGACATCGCCGCCGCCGCGATGAAGTGATAGGGCGTAGTTCCGGATGCCTCAAAGAACAAACCTTCCGACGAACCGATGCATCCATCAGTCCAGAACGGCAACAACATCAACGACATTGTCGTGCCGTACTTGTTCAACTCAGAATTGTTCTCCCAGAGCGCACGCCCGCACCCATGCTGCGAGTCCTCGCCAAGTCGTTGCATGGTCTGCACGATCCCGTGGTACTCACCGTATGCCGGCTTGCCTTCATAGCCGGAGAAGTTCCATCGCGCCCATCCGTCGACGAATCCGTCGTTCGACGACTTCGTCTTGAACGGCCCCCAGGAGTAGTACGACTGTCCTGACTCGTCTGAGACGAAGCGAGCGCCCGGCAGTTCCTGAAATCGGAATCCGATCGCGACCAAAGTGACGAGACCGAAAACGGCGAGAACTGCCAATGACAATCCCACCCCCCCAATCGATCGAGTCTCCTCACGAATCTCCACTGGCGTCTCGGCATCCAGCTCCAACTCCAATTTGTGGAGTCGACGTTCGGCGGTGAATGCGCGAACGATGAATGACGCAGTGGCGAAAACGCCAATGGAAAAAAGGAAGTACCGAAGGATGTAGAGGAAGGGAAGAATTCGCGGATTCCACAGCAGACCGATCACCGGCAGACTCTCGCGGGCCACGAACACACCCACCGAAAGCAGTACCGCGTAGACACCCATCCAGATGCCAATGCGATTGCGGGTTCGCCACATCTCGACAAAACCGATTACAGCGCCAACGAGAAATAGTGCATCGAGAGCATTGTTGAGCGGAAAGAACATCGACCAGAACGAGTCGTTCGCGCCGCTCGGACGAGGTTCGTACTTCATGTCGGTCATGAAGGCATGGTTGAACAAGAACGGCACCACCCAAAACGCAGACAAGAGAACTGCAACGAGAATCGTCTTGACACCGAACCACGCGGCTTGTTTTCGTTGGGCGAACAAGGCGAGCAACAGCACACCGCCGAACACGAACATCAACACGATGCCATGACTGAGTGCCGACAAGCTGAGCAATACCGACGCCGAGACCAGACCGCGATTCGACTCTTGACCCCTCGCAACTGCGGCGAATGCGAGGAATGCCAAGGCAAGCGCGATCGAGAATGAAAACTCCCCCGCCATCGTCGAGGCAATGTTTCCGCCGTAGATGGTGAAGCTCTCGTCGTAGAGGAAGATGGTCGCGGCAATCGCGAACATTTCGGGTAAAGGAAAGGCAAATCGAGCGAGTCGACCGAAGCGCCACACACACCACGGCAAGGCGAGGATGCCGACGACAGCCACCAACTTGAGTGAAATCCCGTACGGCAGCAACACGTCAAGCAACACCACGAGCAGCGCCGGCACCACCATGTAGAAGCGATAGACGGGAAGTCCCGAATACCAATCCATGCTCCATCCCGTCAGACGCAACGACGGCAACAGTTGATCGCGCAAATACGCGGGACCCCAAACATGGGCACCAAGGTCGCCTCCGGTCGGCGTGTTGTTGCGCAAAATCAACTCGGGATGCATTGTGAGCAGGAGGAATCCCGTGCACAGACCGACCACGACCACCGCGCTCAACCGTTGCCAGTAAGCGACGTCGACGAAGTACGACTTACGAGATTCGGCTGGTGATTCAAATGCCGGCTCGCCCGACTTGTGGTGTGCCGCGAGGCCCGCGTGGTCTTCCACGATCGTTCAGCCTAAAGCGGCACGGGAGCGCCCGACGAGAGGCGTCGCTGGTTCAGGCCGTAAGTACAACGAGTGAGAGTCCCGCCGCATTGAATGCAATGTGTGCCACCCACGCCATACCAATGTTTCCCGTCCTCAATCGACACCATCCAAGAACGAGGGCAAAGGCGAACAAGCCGGGAAACTCCACCGGCTGGAGGTGGACCACGGTAAACCATGCAGCTGCGATCACGAGAGCAACAACTGGCGCAACGCGTTTCTGCAGCGAACCTTGGATGAATCCGCGGTACACCAACTCTTCGACCGCAGGTGCGCCAATCACGACGACGAAGATGATCGCGAGCCACCACCAACCTTGGGTGCCCTCCACGAGATCACGCGCACGACGTTCGACCTCCTCGACGCTGAATTGATCAGGAAATGCCAGTCGCAGCGGAAGCATGACGAGATTGACGAGGAGAAACTGACTGGCAATACCGATCGGAATTCCCCAGAGATCGCGCGCGGAGAATCGAATGCCGTAATCGTCTCGAATGCGCCCCGAGCCAAAGCGCTTGGCCACGATCCACACCGCCACCAGTTGGGGAATCCACAGTGCAAGGGATGAACCGAGCACTAGCCACGGCGGCAAGGTTTCGCCTTCCGCATGCCCCGCCCAACCCAGTAGCGCGGCGCCAAGCACCACCGCAAAAAGGTAGGCCACCACCCAACTGGCGAAGATTGTCGGGATGCCAATTCCACTCGTTTGGGGCGGAGCCGGTTCTCCCGATGGAGGCGGCCACGGGGACCGGTTCATGGGCGTGGCCGTTCAGCCGGCGAGGCGATTGCCCACCGCGGCGCGGAAGCGATTACGGCGGTCTTCGAGGCGCCACCCGCTTGGCGGAGTAATCCGCTTGCCGTGGCGCTCACAGAGATCATAAGCATGGGGATCGGCGTCCTCGGCGAGATCATCGATCCACACGATGGCCCGACCATATTGATAAGTCAGGGTGATCGACGGCGTCTCACGACACAACTGCCGAGAACATTTGCGGGCCACACGACGAAATTACTGATCAGGCATACAAAAAAGGTGGATGATCAACGTTTGTCGCTGTCCGAGCAGGACGAGAAACCATCTCCAAGCGACCCATAGCATGGGCTCGTGAGCAAACTCCCCCCTCCTCCACCCCCCGCCCCGAAGCGTTCTACGCGCAAACCGAGCAACAAGAACCAGCGCCAAACTGGTGATCGACCAGCGATGCCGAAGTGGGCGATTTGGGCCCTCGTCGCCGTCGCTGCCGCGCTCATCATCGGCCCGCGCCTGTGGCCCACCACTACGGCAACCAAAGTGACCTACACCGAGTTCCTCGAGCTGGTCGACAACGGTGAGGTGCAAAGCGTCACCATCAACAATTTGTCGAATGTGATCAGCGGTGAACTCCGCGATGGCAGCTCGTTCGAGACCACCGGTGCCACTGCATTGTCGGACGCCGACGAACAACTGCTCAAGGAGAAGGGTGTCGACTACGACTACGTCACCCCAACGGGCAACTTTTTCACCGACCTGATCCCGCTGCTCCTGCCCTTCTTTCTGATCATGGGATTTTTCTTGTGGATGCAGCGTCGCGCCATGGGACAAGCCGGCAACATCATGTCGATCGGTCGCAGCAAGGCCAAGAACTACGACGCGGACAAGCCGAGCACCACGTTCGCCGATGTGGCGGGCTACGCGGGCGTGAAGCAGGAGATCAAGGAAGTCGTCGACTTCTTGAAAATGCCCGAGCGATTCAAGGAGATCGGCGCACGTGTGCCGAAGGGAATCCTGCTCGTCGGTCCTCCCGGAACCGGAAAAACGCTGTTCGCTCGCGCAGTAGCAGGTGAAGCCGGCGTCGGATTCCTCTCCGTCACCGGTTCGGACTTTATGGAGATGTTCGTCGGCGTTGGCGCAAGCCGTGTCCGCGATCTGTTCCAGCAAGCCGCCAAGATGGGTCGCGCGATCATCTTCGTCGACGAGATCGATTCCATCGGCCGCAAGCGAGGAGCTGGACTCGGTGGAGGTCACGATGAGCGCGAGCAGACACTCAACCAGATGCTCGCCGAGATGGACGGCTTCGAAGCCACCGAGGGCATCGTGGTGATGGCTGCAACCAACCGTCCCGACATTCTCGACCCCGCTCTCCTGCGTCCGGGTCGCTTCGATCGCCAGATCATCGTGCCGCTCCCGGAAGTCGAAGAGCGTTTGGCGATCCTCAAGGTGCACTCGGCCGGCAAGCGCATGGGCAATGATGTCGATCTCGACACGATGGCCAAGGCAACGCCAGGAATGAGTGGAGCTGATCTTGCCAATCTGGTGAATGAGGCGGCACTGTTCGCCGTTCGTCGCGGCTCGACCCACATCGAGCGCATTGACTTTGAAAATGCGCGAGATCGTGTCGTGCTCGGCGCCAGCCGCGAAAGCCTGATCCTCAATGCCGAAGAGAAACGGGCAACCGCGTACCACGAAGGTGGTCACGCGGTATTGGCCACGGTGCTACCGCACTCCGATCCGCTGCACAAAGTGACGATTCTTCCCCGCGGAATGGCACTCGGAGTCACGTGGACTCTCCCTGAGGAGCGTCACACCTATTCGCGCGAGTACTTCGAGGACGTGATCTGCAAGGCGATGGGTGGCCGCGTTGCGGAGATGGTCGTATTCGGTCATCTCAATAGCGGTGCAGCCAACGATCTCGAACAATCGACGAACATTGCCCGCCGCATGGTGCGGGAGTGGGGCATGAGCGACAAGGTCGGCCCGATGGCATTCGCCGGACAGCAGCAGGTTTTCCTCGGCGAAGACCTGATGACTTCGGGTAGGGAGTATTCGGACGAAACGGCACGTGTCATCGACGAGGAGATCAGCCGCATCCTGCACGAGCAGGAGAAGCGTGCTCGCGCATTGCTCGAAAAGCATCGCAAAGGACTCGACCTTGTGGCTCAAGCGCTCCTTGACCAAGAGACCATCGATGGAGCATTGGTTTCTCGACTCGTACAGCAAGGCCTGGGCGAGCCGGAGAAGGTCAGCGAAAACTCGCCGAAGCTCTAGAGCGTTAGTTCGCTTGGGTCCAGTCGGCATCGGTCGAGCACTGCTCGAACCTAACGCCGTCACGAATTCGAGCGAGCGCGGCCCACAGATCGGTGGCGCTCACTGGTCCGACAAAGCCAGCATGCACTACTCCGAGTGAGTCAGCAAACACTGCGCACGGCACCGAATCGATCGCGTACTTGCGATGCAAGTCGCGATGCTCACCGTATTCGACGATGCGCACTCCCACATTTCTTGACTCGAGCACGCGCAACTTGTTCTCTACGTCTGCGCACGTGTTGCACGTGGCGGAGGTGAACGCCACCGCCAGCCATTCCCGAGCGTCATCAAAGTCGGTGCGATCGATCTGGGTTGGATAGAGATGACCGACTTGAGTGGGCGAAGACTCTCCACGTCGCTTCACGAAAGTTCCTACACCCATCGCCAGGATGGCCGTGCTCACGACGATCAACAAACGAATCACGGTGTCACCATCGGCAACACCGGCATCGCCAGCGCAGTGGTGCGACCAACTAGTTCGCCGCCGCGCGACAACATGCGTTGCACCACGATCGGTTGATCGGCACGCACGACCACTTGAGCCGACGAGAGCGATGGTGGGATTGCGATTACTGCGAGTGAACCAGCACCAATCACGATCGACTCGAGCCCGGTGATCGGGACGAGACCAGCGGGCCCCACTTGCTCGATGACGAGCGACGCTTCGGATGGCGTGGTGTTGAGCACGACGAGCCCGTCTTCGAGGCCCGGCGTCACGCCCGCTGGCGCCACCCACACGGTGCTGAGTGCCGCGCCCGGGGTGCCGAGAACCACGGATGTTCCCACCTTGTCCCCCACTCGCCTGGTGATGACTTGCTCCACCACCACTCCGCGATCGTCACGCGACAAGTCGTCGAGAACCGACACGTTGATGCCATAGCGGCCCGCCGGCAGATTCGGAAGCTGCGCGGTATCGATGAGCGTCACGCGCCCCGCCGGAGCGGTGATCACGAGCGGATCGATCACCACTGCAGGATCGGACGGCAAAAAGACCACATTCAATTGACGATCGACATCCCACGGGTTGTAGATGACGAGCTGTTCAGTCGAACCTTCGATGCGTTCCCCATCAGCGAACCACCACTCCGTCGCGTCACCCATCGACCCAAGATTCATCACATAGCCGAGACGCCCCTGACCGAGATAGTGCTGCGACCGTCCGACGACGACATTGCCCGATTTGGCTCGGACGGAGACTGCCAGCACCGGCTCATTGCGCGCGCCTTGTTCTGCCAAAGAAATCGAGAGCACCGAACGAGGAGCCACGACGAGACCTTGCAGATTTCCAGGCTCGCGCATGGAGTCTTTCGTCGTGAACGTGATGTTGACCACGCTCGCATCACTGAACGGGTTGCTGATCACGATGTTCTCGAGGCTGTCGGCCGCCGTGAAGCCGTCAGCGAAGTACCACTCGTCAGCGGTGTTGGTGGTGCAGGTGACAACTGAACGGCCAGCAGGATGATTGATCACCTGCTCGACCGAGCCCGAAGCGCCGAGGATCTCGACAATGGTGGCTACGAATGGTGAGACGACCCCACCCGTCGCTTCCACTTCGAGGCTCGCAAGTGCCGGAATGACCACCGACTGCGTCGCCGATTCCACGGCCGTGCCCAAGTGAGTCACCGTCGCCGAGATGTCCTGGGCTCCTGAATTGGCCAGGACCAACGAACTTGAAATCGTTCCGTCGTTCCCCGGCACGCCAGGGCAGAACCAGGTGGATGCCACCGACTCTGTCGAAGTCAGCGATGGGATAGCCACTCGCCCGCTCGCAACTACCGACTCGGCCGGTGAGGTCGAAATACGAGAATCGATGATCACCAGAGTTGCTGCGAGAGCAACTGTTGCGAGTGCAACGACTATCTGACGCACCCGCATGTGCTCTCGAGCGATACCCAGGTCGTTCATCCACGCCTCACGGATTCATCGAGCGACAACACGGCTTCATCACTTTCGATCAGGCGCACCCGCCGAGCCGCACGCAACAACGAACGACGACGGAATCGGCCGATGTCGCCAATGGCCAGCAGTGCAAGCATCCAGAACAACACCTGCACCAATACGGTGATCAGATGCAACCAAGGTGTGCGCATCTCGAGTCGCGCCAACCCCGCTACAGGTGAATCGAATGCCATCGTTCCCCCGAATGCCACTCGCGACTGCACGTCGATTCCGCCGACGTTGAGGACCACCGAGCCTGAGTGCGGAGCCGCAAAGTGGACGGTCCCCGCTTCGACGAGGGACGGATCTCCCGCGAGAGTGTCACCCATCTTCAACACGGTGTCCGTAGACAAATCGACAGTGAGTAGCGCATCAGTGCCAGCTTGTTGAGAAAGCACGGCCGATTCATCCGTCAACTTGGCCAGCGTCGGAATCCAGGCAACGTTTTCGTAGATCACCAGAGAACTCGAAAAATACGCGCGGCGCAGGTCGAGTTGGTTCGCCAGTCCATCGACGAACAAGTCGACGACGGGCGTGGGCGACCAAGACCGATCTTCATCGACAGGAGCCAGCGGCACGACCACGTAACGAACCGCTAGTGGTGCCAGCAGACGACCGGCTCGAACGGTGGATCCAGCTCCGACAAGTTCGAGAGTTTGTTGAAGCCATGCAGACGCGTCATTCGCTGGCGGAACCCAGCGATCGCGCAAGGTGATTTCACCGTCGTCCGATACTGCGTAGGCCAGTCCGTCGGACAAGTCCGTCGAAGCAATCGGCAACAAGTCACTCGAACCGACGAAAACGACGCGGTAATCACCATTTACGGGATCCTTGGGGAGTTGGGTGAGCAATTGGGCAAGGGTGGTCTCAGGCTGTCCCCAATCTCCGCTCGTCGCAT
>Ga0129336_10000935_pt1 | contig 17323 bp, 14 predicted proteins | sample CPB6_02_DNA_FD_96878 | JGI IMG/M metagenome (GOLD analysis project Ga0129336, IMG submission 96878) | Freshwater to marine salinity gradient microbial communities from Chesapeake Bay, USA - CPBay_Sum_0.6_0.2_DNA | ecosystem: Environmental > Aquatic > Marine > Coastal | place: USA: Chesapeake... | reverse complement strand
GGGTGGGATTCGCCGGTCTATTAATATTCATAAACACCTAATAATCAGTAATTTGTATATTTAATTCCCTTATTTTGTCTGGGGTATTCTCAGACGCCTGAGCCGGCCCCAAGGGGGGGATTGCAAGCAGGCGGGGAAAAGCCGATAAAAACGGCACCCCCCTTGAGGCCCTTTCCGGCCGAACCACGGGTTGCGCCGAGTCCCGGCCGCCCGCCCCGATCTTCCACCCCCGCATCATGACCTCCGACACCGACCCGACGAACAGCCCCAAGGACCCGAGGAGCCTGCCGCTCGGATTCCGCGCGGTGCTCCTGGCGTCCGCGCTCTTCATCGCGGGTTGCTCCGCCTACTTCTCGGTGCTCGGACTCGGCAAGCTGTTCACGGGCGCGGAAGTCGCCGTGATGGTCATGGCCGCCTCGCTCGAGATCGGCAAGCTGGTCGCCGCGTCCTTCCTTTACCGGCACTGGCACCAGATCACGGGGACGCTGCGCTTCTACCTGACGCTGGCGGTGGTCGCGCTCATCGGCATCACTTCGCTGGGCAACTACGGCTACCTGGCCAGGGCCTTCGAGGAGACCGCCACCACGATCGCCCGCAATGAGGCCGGCATCGCCGACCTCGAACGCGCGATGGCCGAGACGCAGCGGCGGATCGAGGACGCGAAGGGCCGCACGACGCGGGTCAGCACGGCCAGCCGGGAGGACATCGCCAAGCTCCAAGGGCGCCTGTCCCAGGCGGAGGAATCCCTCGCGCAGTCGCTCGCGCGGGTCCAGGAGCAGCGCAAGGCGCTCGACGCGCGCCGGGCCCAGGAGCTGACGACGGCCTCCGGCCGCTCCGGCGAGCTCGGCTCGACGCTGGCCAAGAGCATCGCGGCCGAGGAGGCCTCGGCCGCCCGCGCGATCGCCGCCGAGGAGTCCGCCATCGCGGGGCTGAACGAACGCATCAAGGTGCTGGACCAGGCCGTGGCGGCCTACACGGCGCGCGGCACGACGACCTTCCTCATCTTCGAACAGGACAACGTCCGCAAGGGCCAGGAGCTGCGCGAGCAGCAGAAGCCCGAACGGGACGCGATCCTCGCCAAGCTCAAGGAGTCGTCCGAAGCGATCGCGCGCCTGCGCTCCGAGAGCGCGGCCCGCATCGAGCGGCTCCGCACCGACCAGACCAAGGTGAGCGCCGACTCGGCCAAGGACACGGCGGCCCTGCGCGACCAGTTCGCGCGGGAGCTCGGCCGGCTCGACGAGGAGGAGAAGGCGCTGCGGCGCTCCGGCGAGGCCGCCGTCTCGGCCCTCGAGAAGCAGCTCGCGGACCTCCAGCGGCAGGGCGAGACGCGCACGGGGCTGACCGACGCGGAAGTGGAGGCCCTGTACCGCTCGAACCGTGAGCGTGCCGACGAGATCCAGAAGCTCCGCGACCAGATTGCGTCGACGGACATCGGCTCCTACCGCTTCGTGGCCCGCGCCTTCGACGCGGAGGCGACGGACGTGGTCAAGTGGCTCATCCTCACGCTGGTCGCGGTGTTCGACCCGCTGGCGGTCACGCTGGTCGTCGCCTTCAACATGACGATGATGGGGCCGCGTCCCGCCGCCGGCGCGACGGTCGCCGGACCCGCCCCTTCCGCCGCGCCCGGGCGACGGGGACTCTCCCTCGAGACGGTCGTGGCCGTCGCGCTCGCGGCCGCGCTGGCCGGCCTGATCGTCTGGCTGCTGACTTCGGACGACGGCCGGCCGGCCCGGAGCGTCGGCGCGGTGGAGATGGTGCCGGGGGACAGCTTCGCGGTGGTGACGCTCCGCCCCGACACGCTGCGCGGCGGGGCCGGCCTGCCGGATTGGCTCGGAAGCGGCGGCAAGGGACTCGCGCTCGCGGTCGCGGAACTGTCCAAGAACGGGCTGGATCCGACGGCGGACGTCCACGCTTTCGCGAAGTTTCCCTCCGGAACCGGCCCGGCCGGAGACGGCAACCACCCGGTGGTCATCTGCGGACTGGTGCTCAAGGTCGCCGACGCCGCGCTGGCGGAAACCGCGCTCTCCAAGGTGACGGATGAGATCGCGGCCTCGCTCAGGAACGCTCCGGACCGGCCGGCCGCCAGCCGCAGCCGCTCGATGATCCGCCACGGGCGCGGGCGTTACATGGACCCGGAAGGGGGCTTCCTCACGTTCGGCGTCACGGCGGGCGCCGCGGTCATACTCATCGAATTCGAAGGCGATCCCGCCTCCCCCAGGATCGAACAGGAGATCCGCCGCTGCCTCGCCGGACCCGCGGCGACGGACGAATCGGCGCGCCTGCCGGCGCAGGCGCTCGCCTCCGAGGGAGCGCTGTCGCTGTGGCTCGACGCCGACCGTCTCTTCAGCCGCCTGCCGATGGGCGAACGCACCAAGGCGCGCTACGGCAAGGCCCGCTCGGCCACGGATTTCGAGCTCTCGCTGACGGTGAACCCCGCGGGCAGGGACTCGCTCGCGGTCACGGGAAGCCACGTCTACCGGTTCGACCGTTTCAACGTGCCCGGCAATCCCATGGCAGGCCTCGCGCAGGCCGGCACTCCTGCCGACGCGGACCTGGCCTGGAAGCTTCTGAACCGCTGCGGTGACACGCTGGACTTCGACGCGCTCATCGAGCGTCTGCGCTCGGCGCTGGGCGAGGACGGACGGAGCGGACCCAAGCTCGTGAGGGTCGAGAAGTCCGTCGCCTCGGCCCGCTCGGCCAAGTTCAGCATGACGGCGAAGTTCGACGCGAAGGCGGGCCCGCCGTTGGTGACGGCGATGCGGCTGATCGCGCAGTGAGACGGGAGATGCGCGCCTCGCTCTGCACTTTCCTGATCGCGGGGGCGGCCTGCCTGCCGCTCGGAGGATGCAGGACGGATTCAGGTTCGGGAGTCGCGGAGTGGGACGAGCTCACGGGCGGCGGCTCCGGCAAAGGCCGTCCCGTCACGGGCGGCGAAGTTTCCGAAGGGAAGAAACCCGACGCTCCTTCCGCTTCTCACGCCAAGGCGGCCGACGTGCCGAAGAAGGATACGGACGGCCCCGGAGCAACGTCCGCGAAGGAGCCGGCGCGCATGCCGACGCCGGTCGCCGCGGAAACTTCCGGGAGCGCCGCGGACTTGATGACGCCGGACAAAGGCGGAATCAGCGCGAAGAGAAAAGGCCCGGGGCTGCCGGACTCCGCCGCACCTGGACCGATGACAAAGGCGTCCGCCGGAGCCGGCCTGCCCGCGCCGGGCGAACTCGCGCCGACGGGCGCAATGAAAACCGGCTCGCTCTCGCTGCCCTCTGCCGACGTCTCCGCCTCACGCGCCGCACCGGCGTCCATCGGCCTGTCCGCCGTGGAGACGAAGCCCGCGAATCGTCGGACGGAAGCCTCAAGGATCAGCGTGCCCGGCGGGATCGCGTCCGCCGCCGCCGCCAAAACCGGCGGAGAGCCCATCTCAATCCCCGCCATAGAGAGCGCGGAAAAGCGTCGCGCCGCGCCCTCCCCCGTCGCCATCCGGACGGGAGAGGCGCCGGTCGCCGCGAGGTCCGCGGTCGCCGCACCCTCGCTCAAGATGGAAGCGGAGGCGCGCGCCCAGGGCAGGCAGCCGTCCGCCGGACATCGGGTCGCCCTGCCCTCCGGCCCGAAGCCCGGAGAAGGGACGGCTGACTCACGCGCCCTGCCGGAAGGCGTGGCCGGCGAAGACCCTCTCAGCAGGAAGCGCATCCCCATCCCCTTCCGTCTCACCGAGTGGATCTCCGGAGAAACGTCGGAACGGGACCGCCGCGCCGAAACCGTGCGGCTGGAACCGGGTGAACGGTCGAAGTAGCCCGAACCGTCCCGACAGGCCTTCAAGCGCGGCGCAGGACCAGGTCTCGCGAAGGCTCCCTGTCCCGCCCCTCGATGAGCATGCGGCCGCCGTCGATGCTCACGAAGGCGTAGGCGTTTCGATCAGGGGTCTCCACCATGCCTTGGAAGGTGACGAAGTGCACGCCGTCGCGCTCCGCATAGGCGCCGGCGTGGTCGTGCCCGCAGAACCAGGCGACGATCGAACGGCGGCGAAGGACTGCGTCCAGCGCCGCAGACGCGTCCCAAGCCACGTGGGCGCGGGCGGGCAACAGCGGATGATGGGCGAGCACGATGACGCGCATTCCGGACGATTCGGCCTCCGCCGCGACGCGGTCCAGCCACCGCAGCTGCTCGCCGCCAAAGCCGCCGTTCCAGTCGAAGGCCTGCGGAGCCTTGGCGGCCTTCAGCCGGGCCAGCTCCGCGAGCGCGGCTGCCCGGACGGGCGACCCGGCCGGGTGCGCGTAGGCGCTGACGGCGTTGGAGTCCAGCATCACGAACCTGACCCCGGCGACGTCGAACGTCGTGCGGCGCGACGGGATGCCCAGCCGTGCCGGCACCTGCGGGACGCGTGCGTCTTGGACGGCGAAATCATGGTTGCCGAGCACGTGACGCCACGGGGCGCGCGCGCCGGCCAGCGGCGCCAGGATGGCATCGAAGCTTTCCCAGTCGCGGTCGATCGTGTCGCCCAGGTTCACGCAGAAGTCGAGATCGCGCCGGTTGAAGTCGGCCACCGCCTCGCCCAGCTTTCCCACCGAGGCGCGGTAGCTCCGCCGCCCGCGGTCCGGGATGTCGGCGTACTGAGGGTCGGCCACCACGCCGAAAGCGGGGCGCTCGCTCCGCCGGGAGGCGCAGCCTACGAAGGGAGCCAGACCGGCGGCGATCGCCGCCGTCGTCAGGAACCTCCTGCGGTCAGCACGCACGTCCCGCTCAGAGCGTCTGCGCGGACACGTTGCGGTATTCGACGCGCATCTTCAGGCCGCCGTGGACCTGGAGTCCGACGGGGCCGGCCTTGGGATAGCTGGCGTCGACGTAGTTGGAGACCTGCTCGCCGTTGAGCCAGACGGTGTAGGTGTCGCCTTTGGCCTGGAAGCGGATCTTGTTCCACTCGCCCTTCTTCCAGAGCGAAGCGACCTTCGGAGCCCAGCCGGATTCGGGATACTTGCCGTTGTAGAAGGCGCAGGTCATGTCCTTCTTGAGCGAACGGGAGACGCCGATCTGCATCTGGAGATCCTTCTTTCCGGAGGCGTCGCGACGCATCATGATGCCGCTGTCGATCTCGCCCTCGAAGCGGACTTCGCACTCCACGACGACGTCCTGGTAGTCCTTCTCGGTGTAGAGCATCGAACCCTTCTTGTAATCGGCGAAGGCGGGGTCGTTGAGGCCGATCAGCGCGCCGTTCTCGACCTTCCAGAATCCTTCGGCGGCGGGCTTGCGCCAGCCCGACAGGTCCTTGCCGTTGAAGAGGGACTCGGCGGAGAGGGAGGCGGCGGCGCAGGCGAGCGCGACGGAGAGGATGCGGGTGAGGCTCATGGGGGTGACCGCAGGATTGCCCCGAGGTCCCGCGGAGTGAAGCCGAAAGACCGCACGGCGACCTTGCATCTCGGCGAAGCGAACCCTAATTTCGGAAAACCCCGACCATGAACGCCCTGCGAATCACCGCCCTCCTCACCGTGTGCTCCTCCCTCCTCGCCGCCGAGCCGAAGTATGAACTCCGCCCCGACTTCCTCGGGACTCCCGCCGGCCGCGAGACCATCGGCAACGGCCACGGCGAGATCGCCGTGGACTCCGCCGGCAACATCTACGTGAGCGTGCAGGACGCCAACGCCGGCCTCCAGGTCTACGGCAAGGACGGCAAGCACGTTCGGACGCTCGCCCTGCCCGCCTCCCTCCACGGCTTCGTCATCCGCAAGACTTCCGAGGGCGAATTCATCTACGGCGCGGTCCTGGCCGATCAGCGCGTGATCAAGTGCCGGCTCGACGGCACCGTCGTCATGGAGATCAAGGCCGACGCCTTCCCCGCCGACAAGGGCAAGGCCAAGGACAAGAAGGGCGCCGAGGTCAACGCGCTCAAGCTCACCGGCCTGGACGTCGGACCCGACGGCGACATCTACGTGGTGGACGGCTACGGCAAGAGCTGGATCTTCCGCTTCGACGCCAAGGGCGCCTTCAAGTCGGTCTTCGGCGGCCCGACTCAGGTCGTCGACGGCAAGGGCTTCGCCAACACGCACAAGATCTTCGTGGACACCCGCTTCAGCCCCGCCCGCATCCTCTGCCTGGACCGCGGCAACAACCGCATGTTCCACCTGGACCTCGACGGCGGCAACGCCCGCATGATCGCCAACTCGGGCCTGCGCAACCCGTCCTCGGCCTCCTTCCACGGCGACCTGATGTGCGTGGCCGAGATCGCCGGCCGCGTCTCGGTCTGGGACAAGGAGAACAAGATGGTCGCCGCCCTCGGCGCCAATGACACCAAGGGCCAGACGAACACGCCCCGCGTGAAGCCCGCCGACTGGCGCACGGGCGTGGTCACCTCGCCCCACGGCATCACCTTCGACAACGACGGCAACATCCTCGAGACCGAGTGGAACATGTTCGGCCGGGTGCTGCGCTGGGACCGCAAGTGATCCGTCGGCTGCTCCGGCATCTGTTCGCATGGGGAGCCCTCGCGCTCCCCATGTCGGCGTCCGGACACAACGGCGAGGTGCTGGTGGCGCGGCTGACGCTGCGCGCCGACGGCTCCTGCGCGATGCGGGTGACGGCCGACCTCGACGGCAACTACCTCCTCCACGACCGCGAGAAGATGGCGGAGGCCATGCCGGAGCTCTTCCTGCTGTCCACCGACTCGGGCACGAGGCCCTTCGCCGAGTCGGCCGGCGAGCCGTCCTTCTCCAGCGCGTCGAAGCTGGAGACGGACTCGCCGTTCCAGCACACGCCGGAGGAGCTGGCGAAGACCTACCGGCTGGAGAACGCGGAGTGGCAGTGGACGCCGGGCTCGCGCAACTTCGTGCTCAAGCTGCCCGAAGGCAGCCCGCACACGGTGCTGCTCTGGATGATCGACGAGTCCAGGCCGGGCGAGAAGTCGCGCTGGACGATGATGGTCGCCGGCGACGAGTCCCCGCTCATCACCGCGAACGCCCCGAGCGGGGCGCCGACGGGCGGACGGGGGAGCTCCTGGCTCTACTCGGGGGTCGCGATGCTTGGCGCGGCGGCCGCATGGCTCGTCGCGCGGCGGATCGCGCGGCGGGGGACGCCCTGAGCTCAGCCGAGGGCTGCGTCGACGAAACCGGCGCGCGCGTCGAAATGCGGGTTGTGCCCGCTCTCCGGCAGGGTGACGACGTCCGCCGAGGGGAAGTGCGCGCGGACGGCGGCGAAGTCCTCGTCGCGCACGTAGTGCGACTTCCCACCGCGGATGAACCGCGTGCGTCCGGACCAGGCCTCCCCGGGCGCCAAGGGGTTGCCGAGGATCTCCGGCAGCGAACGGGTCAGCGCCGCACGGTTGACGGTCCAACGCCAGCGTCCGTCAGGATCCTGGCCCAGATTGGTCAGGATGAACTGTCGGAGGCCCCAGTCGGTCACGGTCGCCGCCAGGCGTGCGTCGGCGTCCTTGCGTGAAGTGACGGCCGCGAGGTCGAGCGACTCCATGGCGATGAACTCGGTGCGCAGCCGGTCAGGGTAGGCGCGCGGCGCGATGTCCACGACGGTCAGCCGGGAGACGAGCTCCGGCCGGTCCATGACGAGGCGCATCGCCGCCTTGCCGCCCATGCTGTGTCCGATCAGGTGCACCGGGCCGCTGAAGGCGCGTCCGATCAGCGCGGCGACGTCGCCGGCGAGGGCCGCGTAGGAGCAGTCGTCATCCCAGGGCGAGAGGCCGTGGTTGCGCAGGTCCGCCGCCGTCACCCGGAAGCCGCGCGCGGCCATCTCCGCGCCGGCCGACTGCCAGTTGCGCGACGAGCCGAGGAGTCCGTGCAGGACCAGCACGGGAGGGCCTTCGCCTCCGAGCTCGCGGACGGCCAATGGAAGCGGCGCGGGCAGGATGCACGGCAAGTTGGAGACGCCCGCACGGAGGTCGAACCCTTTCGCCAAGGAGATGTTGAGTCAGGACCGCGGAGGGCTAAAGCAAGGGACATGATGAAGAGACTGCTCCCCCTGCTCGCGTACGCGGCCTCGGCCTGCGCGGCCATCGAGGTCGTCCGTCTGCCCGGCTCCGAGGATCTGCACGAGCCTTTCAGCATCGCCTTCGACGCCCAGGGCGACGCCTACGGCGTCGAGTTCCAGCCCGCCAACCGGGTCTTCAAGATTCAGGGCGGCCGGATGACCTTCGTGTCCGGCGTGAAATGGAGCAGCGTCGGCAAGGGAGCGCAGCCTCCGGCCCCCGCCCTCCGGCTCGGCCTCTCCCCCGCGGTATACGACGGGATGCACGACGTCGCCGTGGGACCCGACGGCGCGATCTTCCTGGCGGACAGCTTCCAGCACCGCATCGTCCGGCTCGATCCGAAGACGCACGCGGCGACCCTCTTCGCCGGCACGGGCAAGGCGGGCTTCGCCGGCGACGGCGGCCCGGCGCATCTCGCGCAGTTCAACATCCCGATGTGCAACGTCCTGTCCCCGGACGGAGACGCCCTTTACGTGGCCGACATCGCCAACCACCGCGTGCGCCGGATCGACCTCAGGACCAAGGTCGTCACGACCGTCGCCGGCAACGGCAAGCGCGGGCTCCCCAAGGACGGCGACGACGCGCTGTCCGCGCCGATGGGCGACGTGCGCGCGGCCTGCGTCGCCAAGGACGGCACGCTCTATGCGCTGCTCCGCGGCGGCAATTCCCTCGTCGCGGTCCGCGACGGCAAGTTGCGCGTGGTCGTGAACCAGTCCGGCAAGGCGGGTCCGGCTGCCGACGGCCCCGCGGCGGCGGCCACGATGCGCGGCCCGAAATACGTGACGATGGACCGCAAGGGCAACGTGCTCATCCTCGACACCGAGAACCACTGCCTGCGTCTCTTCGATCCCGCGGCCGGCACCATCCGCACGATCGCCGGCGACGGCAAAAAGGGCGCGGCGGTCGGCGCGGACTGGGCCGGCACTCAGCTCAACCGCCCGCACGGCGCCCGCATCGGGCCGGACGGCCGGCTTTACGTGACGGACACGGAAAACAACCGAATCCTCGTCGGTCCCGCGCCCTGAGGGCTCCGGGTCGGGGTTTTTGGGTTTGTCTCCGGGGAGGGGGCGGGGTTGTTTCCCCGGTCCTCCTCAGAGACATGTCCGCATCCGGTTCCAGTCGCGCCAAGTTCGGCCCCCGCACCTACGTCGGGGCCCATACCGCGCTGGTCACGCCCTTCCTGGACGGCAAGGTGTGCTGGGAGGACCTGCGCAAGCTGGTGGACCTCCAGATCTCGGCCGGAATCGACGGGCTGGTCTCGGTCGGCACCACCGGCGAATCTCCCACGCTGGACTATGACGAGCATGTCGAAGTGATCGCCCGCACGGCCGAGTTCGCCGCCGGACGGATCCCGGTCATGGCGGGGACGGGTTCCAACTCCACCGTCGAAGCCCTCGACCTGACGCGCAGGGCCGACGAGGCCGGCGCCGACTCCTTCCTGCTCGTCGCGCCTTACTACAACAAGCCCTCACAGGAAGGACTGTTCCGCCACTTCTCCGCCGTAGCCGAGGCGACGGACAAGCCGATCCTGCTCTACTCCATCCCGGGCCGCTGCGGCGTCGAAATCACCGTCGAGACCACGCTCCGCCTGCGTCAGAAGTATCCGCACATCATCGGCATCAAGGAGGCCGGGGGGCAGGTCGAGAAGGCCGCGCGTCTCGTGAAGGAGTCCGACGCAGAATTCATCGTCCTCAGCGGCGACGATTCGCTCACCCTGCCCTTCGCCGAAGTCGGCGCCCAAGGCGTCGTCTCGGTCGCCTCGAACCTCATTCCCGGCCCGGTGGCCCGGCTCGCCAAGCTCGCGCGCACGCGGCAGTTCGCCGAAGCGAAGGTCCTGCATGACCGACTGGCCGAGATCTTCAGGACGCTCTTCGTCGAACCGAATCCCGTGCCCGTGAAGCATTGCATGATGCGCGCCGGCATCATCCGTTCGGACGAAGTCCGCCTGCCCCTCTGCGAGATGTCGGAGGCCAACCGCCTCCTCGTCGAGAAGGTCGCCGACGCCACCCTCGCCTCCCTCCGATGAGCCAGCCCATCCGCATCCTCCTCAACGGCGCCAAGGGCCGCATGGGCCTCGCCATCACCAACGTGGCCGCCTCGGAACAGGCCGTCATCGCCGCCGGCGTGGACCAGGGCGACGACCTCGCCGCGCACATCGGTTCGGCGGACGTGGTCATCGACTTCTCCTTCCACTCGGCGACGCTCGCCGTCGCGCAGCTCTGCGCCAAGCACCGGAAGCCGCTCGTGATCGGCACCACCGGCCACACCGCCGAAGAGAAGGCCGCGATCAACGCCGCCATCAAGGGCCTCCCGGTCGTCTGGGCCGGCAACTACTCCGTCGGCGTCACGCTGCTCAACGCCCTCGTCCGCCAGACCGCCCGCTCGCTTGCCGACGCCGGCCGCTGGGACGTCGAGGTGCTCGAGATGCATCACCGCCTCAAGAAGGACGCGCCCTCCGGCACCGCCGAAACGCTCCTCAAGATCCTCCTCGAAGAGCGCAAGCTCGCCAAGGATGCCCTCAAGCACGGCCGCGAAGGCCTAATCGGCGAACGCCCGCTCGGCGAGATCGGCGTGCACGCCATCCGCGGCGGCGACGTCGTGGGCGACCACACCGTCCTCTTCGCCGCCGAAGGCGAACGCCTCGAACTCACGCACAAGGCTTCCAACCGCGAGATCTTCGCCCGCGGCGCCGTCCGCGCCGCCCGCTGGCTGAAGAGCCAGCCCGCCGGCCTGTACGGCATGGAAGATGTTCTCGGCCTCAAATAAGAGGCCTTAAAGACAAAGAGCTAGGGCCAGGGCTAGGACTGGGGCTAGTAAGCGTGCCAGGTGACGTCATGTCTGACGCGATCTGCATCCTTTTACTTACTGGCTCTAGCCCTGGCCCTGGCCCTAGCCCTTTGCCTCTTATCTGCCCAAAGCGGCCTTCACCAACTGGTCCGCGGTGGCGCCGGCGCCGAGCTTGGTCAGCGCGGCGCGCACGCCCTTGTCGGCGTCGGCGGCCTTGAAGCCGAGGGCGATGAGGGCGGCCACGGCGTCGGAAGCGGCGGACGGCGCGGCAGAAGAGACGGCGGAGGCGACGACGGAAACTCCGGGGCCTTCGAGGCCGACCTTGTCCTTGAGCTCGACGACCAGGCGCTCAGCGGTCTTCTTGCCGACGCCGGGGCACTGGGAAAGCAAAGCGACGTCGCCGCGGACGATCGCGTCACGCAGCACGGGCAGCGGCAGGCGGCTGATGATGTTGAGCGCCATCTTGGGTCCGACGCCGGACACCTTCTCGACGAGCAGGCGGAAGAAGTCGCGCTCCTCGGCCGCGGCGAAGCCGTAAAGGGCCTGGCCGTCCTCACGGAAGACGTGATGGATGAGCAGGAAGACCTCGGAGCCGACCTGGGGCAGACGCTCGGCGGTGCTGACGGGCACGTTGACCTCGTAGCCCACGCCGGAGGCCTCGATGACGACGCGCAGCACGCCGGCCTCGGTGAGCCTGCCTCGGAGGGATACGATCATGCTCGGATGAAAGCCGCAGCGGGCCGGGAGTTAAGCCCGAATCTCGACGATGAAGCCCTTCAGGTAGCGGCTCTCCGGGAAATTCAGCAGGACGGGATGGTCCGCCGGCTGCGAGGTGCGCTCCAGGATGACGGCCTCGCGACGCGCGTCGGCCGCCGCCGCCTCGATGACCTCGAGATACATCTCCTCGCTCACGCGATGGGAGCAGGAGTAAGTGGCCAGGATGCCTCCGGGTGAAAGGAGCCGGAGCGCACGGAGGTTGAGCTCCTTGTAGCCGCGCAGGGCCCCGTCGACGGCCTCCTTGCTGCGGGCGAAGGGCGGCGGATCGAGGACGATGAGGTCGAAGGAGGCCTCGCGGTGCTCGGTGAACCAATCGAAGACGTTGGCGACCTCGAAGGAGGCGCTGAGGCCGTTGCGTTCGGCGGCCGAGCGGGCGGCGGCGATGGCGTCCTCGGACTGGTCGAGGCCGAGCACGCTGGCGGCGCCGGCCTTGGCGCAGGCGAGGCCGAAGCCGCCCTGGTTGCAGAAGGCGTCGAGCACGCGGCGGCCCTGGGCGAGCTTCGCGACGTGCCGGTGCTGGTCGAGCTGGTCGAGGTAGGTGCCGGTCTTCTGTCCGCCCATCAGGTCGATGAGCCCCTGCACGCCGCCGACTTCCATCCACGAGGGCTCGAGCGGCTTGCCCGAGACCGTGCGGATCTCCTGACGGAGCCCTTCGAGCTTACGCGTCGCGGCGTCGTTGCGGAGGACGATCTCGCGCGGTCTCAGCAGACGCTGCAGGACGTCGATGATCGTCGCGAGGCGGCGATCGACGCCGCAGGTCAGCGCCTGGACGGAGAGCAGGTCATGGTAGCGGTCGACCACGAGGCCCGGAAGGCTGTCGGCCTCGGACCAGATCAGGCGGCACACCGGCTTGCCGGCGCGGCGGTTGACGGCGGCCGTGACGAGTTCCTCGAGCAGCGGGCCGTCGAGGGTGACCGGACGGCGCGAGTAGCGGCGCCAGGCGATCTGGGACTTGCCGTTCCAGAGTCCGGCGCCGAGACAACGCCCCTTCGGATCGGTGAGCTCGACGCAGTCGCCGTCGGTCGGCGCCTGTCCGGCGAACTCTACCTCCCCGAGGAAGGCCCAGGGATGGCCCCGCAGGGCGCGGACGGGGCGGCCGGGGCGTATGCGGATCGCGCGGAGCATGCTTCAGTCGACGGCCCGCAGGCGGGGCACGGCCCAGAGCGCGATCGCCGCGGCGGGCAGCCACGCGGCCAGCACGGCCGGAATGGAACCGCTCTCGCCGTAGGCGCGGCAGACGGAGGAGAGGAAGTAGAAGCCGAGGAAGAGGCCGAAGGTCTTGGCCACCCCGATCATCGGACTGACGCGGCCGCCCGCCACCGAGAAGGGGATCGCGACGGCGATCACCACGAGGCACACCGCGGGGGCGCTCAGGATGGAATGGTAGCGCATCACGTAGGCCGACTGGTGAGCCGAACCGCGGTCGCCGGCCTGGTCGACGTAACGTGAGACCTCGCGGAACGAAAGCCGGTCGGGATCCTTCGTCGCGAGCACCATCACCTCGGGATCCTCGTCGAACTCCTCCGGCGTGAGCACGGCGAACTTCGGCTGCGAGAGCAGCGAGCCGGTGGACGGGTCGAAACGCAGGTCGCGGCCGTCACGGAAGGTCCACCGCCAGCGGCCGGCCGTCTGACGGAACTCCGCGAAGCGCGCGGTGACGGTCCGGATCTCGCGCCCGGAGGCGTCGAAGGAATGCACGGTGACCTCGAAGGCCTGTCCCGCGGTGACCCCGAGCCGGGCGATGAGCCAGAGCCGGCGCGCACGGGAGTTCTCGAACGAGACGAACTCCGCCTGGCCGCCCGTGGCGGCCACGGCGCCCTGGGCGCGGAGGGCGCGGAACTGCTCCCGCTCCAGCAGCTCCCGCTCGGCCTCCATGGCGTCAGGCACCCAGAGCGCGCCGGCCAGCGCCAGCCCGGCCGCCAGGACCGCGCCGACGGCCCACAGCGGCGCGGTGAGCCGCCACACGCCCACGCCGGCCGCGCGGATGGCGGCCAGCTCGGAGTTGCGGTTGAGGGAGCCCAGGACGTAGATGACGGAGAGCAGCAGGGAGACCGGGACGAGCAGATGGACGCCGCCGAGGGACCTCAGGGCGAGGAACTCCAGCACCGTCAGGAAATCCGAATCCCAGGCGAGGAAGTCAGGCGCGTAGTTGTAGAGCACCGAAAGGACCTGCACGCCCCCGAGCGCCAGCAGGCATAGGGTGAACACCTTGGCCCACTCCGAGAGGAGGTATCGGTCGAGGATGCGCACCGAGGAAAGCACACGGGCACGGACCCCCGCCAGCAACACCAAAGCCCGCGGACGTGCGCACGCTTGCAACCCGCCGGCAGCGGGGCTGTCTTAAGTCATGGTCGGATACTCCATCCGGCCGACCCGTCCGCGACATGCCCCCTTCGCGCCCCAACCCGTATAATGCGGCCACGATGGATCGCCCCGTCCTGACCCTCGCCCTCCTGCTGACCGCCGCCGCGGCCGAGCCGCGGCCGGTCGACTACAACGAGGACGTGCGCCCCATCCTCTCGGAGAACTGCTTCTACTGCCACGGACCCGACGGCAACAAGCGCAAGGCCGACCTTCGGCTCGACGTGCGCGCGGAGGCCCTTGCCGGCAAGGCCTTCGTGCCGGGCGACCCCGACGCGAGCGAGATGATCAAGCGCCTCCTCTCCAAGGACCCCGAGGAGGTCATGCCGCCGCCCAACTCGCACCGCACCGTGTCAGCCGCCCAGCGGGAGGTGCTGCGCCGCTGGATCGCCGAAGGGGCGGCCTACAAGGAGCATTGGGCCTTCGTGACGCCGACGCGTCCGGCGGTCCCCGCCAACGGAGAGAAGCACCCCGTCGACGCCTTCGTGTCCGAAAGGCTCAAGTCTGCCGGCCTCGCGCTCTCCCCGGAGGCGCCCCGTGAGACGCTGCTGCGCCGACTTTCGCTCGACCTCATCGGCCTTCCGCCGACGCCGGAGGAGACCGCCGCCTTCCTCGCCGACTCCGCGCCCGACGCCTACGAGAGGCAGGTGGACCGCCTGCTGGCCTCGCCCCATTACGGCGAACGCATGGCCCTGCCCTGGCTCGACGCGTCGCGCTACGCCGACAGCAACGGCTTCCAGCAGGACGGCGACACGTTCCAATGGGTCTGGCGCGACTGGCTGGTGAAGAACCTCAACGCCGACAAGCCCTTCGACCGCCTGAGCACCGAGATGCTCGCCGGCGACCTGCTCCCGAACGCGGGGCCGGATGAGAGGATCGCCACGGGCTTCGTGCGGAACCACATCCTCAACGGCGAGGGCGGCAACATCCCGGAGGAACAGCGCTTCAACAATCTCTTCGACCGCGTGGAGACGACCACCACCACCTGGCTCGGCATGACGGTGGCCTGCGCGCAGTGCCACGACCACAAGTATGACCCGGTGACGCAGAAGGACTACTACCGCTGGCTCGACGCGTTCAACCGCGCGAAGGAGCGCGGCACCCCCGCGGGCGGCCCCACCCAGAGCGGCGGACGAAGCCGCTTCCGTCTCGACGGCATGCTGGTGGACGCGCCGTCACCCGAACAGGCCGCCGAACTCGCCCGCCTGCAGGCGGACTTCGACGCGCTGAACAAGGACTTCTTCGCCCACCAGACCAAGGCCTTCGAGGCCTGGATGGCCAAGCCCACGAAGGACAAGGGCATGCTGCCCAAGGAACTCGAGGCCCTGCTCGCGCCGGACAAGAAGCCCGCCGCGGCGGAGACGAAGAAGCTCCGCGAGCACTACAACAAGAACGTCTTCCCCGAGGACCGTAAGGGCATCGCGGTCTTCAAGAAGATCGACCGCGCCAAGCAGCTACTCGACGGCTACCGGGGCGACGTCCTGCCGCGCGTGATGGTCATGAGCGACGACCAGCCCCGTGAGAGCCACGTGCTGGACCGCGGCGCCTATCTCGCGAAGAAGGAGAAGGTCACCTTCGACACGCCGGCCTTCCTGCCCCCGATGCCCAAGGACGCGCCGAAGAACCGCCTCGGGCTGGCCCAGTGGCTCTTCCGCCCGGAAAACCCGCTGACGGCCCGCGTGCAGGTGAACCGGCAGTGGCAGCTGCTGTTCGGCCACGGCATCGTGCGCACTTCGGAGGACCTCGGCGTGCAGGCCGACCGCCCCACGCACCCGGAACTGCTCGACTGGCTCTCCGTCGACTTCCGCGAGAGCGGCTGGAGTCTCAAGCGGCTGCAGCGGCTGATCGTCACGAGCCGCACCTACCGCCAGACGGCCAAGGTGTCGCCCGAGGCGCTCGCCAAGGATCCGGAGAACCGACTGCTCTCACGCGCCCCGCGCTTCCGTCTGCCTTCGCCGCTGCTGCGCGACGTCGCGTTGCGCGCCTCCGGCCTGCTCGCCACGAAGATGGGCGGCGCCCCGGTCTATCCCTACCTGCCCGAAAATCCCTGGGAGAGCCTGGCGCAGGTCACGAAGGAACGGGACTTCTCCTACCCGACGTCCAAGGGCGAGGACCTCTACCGTCGCTCCATCTACACCTTCTGGCGTCGCACCGTCGCCCCGGTGAACATGTTCGACACCTCCGCGCGGCAGACCTGCCGCGTGCGCACGGCCGTCACCTCCTCGCCGTTGCACGCGCTCACCACGCTGAACGACCCGACCTGGGTCGAGGCCTCGCGCAAGCTCGCCGAGCTGGCCATGAAGGCCGCCCCGGATGACGCCGGCCGGCTCGCCTACGCCTTCCGTCGCGCGCTCGGACGCGCTCCGGAGGGTCGCGAGCCGGAACTGCTCGCGAAACTGCTCGCCGGCCAGCGCCAGGCCTACGCCGGCGACGCCAAGGCCGCCGAGGCGCTGCTCGCCGTCGGCGCCAGTCCGCGCGACGCCGCCCTGCCCGCCACCGAGCTCGCGGCGCTGACCGGCGCCTGCCTCGCCATCTTCAACCTGGACGCCGCCCTCACCCGCGAATGACCATGCACCCACGCGACCTCTCCCCCGAGGACATCCGCCTCTCGCTCACGCGCCGCAGCTTCCTCTCGGCGTCCATCCAGGGCGTCGGCGCCGCCGCGCTCGCCTCCCTGCTCTCCCGCGACCTGCTTGCCAAGCCCGCCGCGGGCGCCCTGCCCGGCCTGCCTCACTTCGCTCCCAAGGCGAAGCGCATGATCTGCCTCTGGCAGGGCGGCGGACCCTCGCACGTCGACCTCTTCGACCACAAGCCGACGCTCCAGAAGATGGCGGGCCAGGACATCCCCGCCTCCGTCCGCGGCGACACGCGGCTTTCGACCATGTCGAGCGGCTACTCGAAATGGCCCTGCACGCCCGCCATCGCGCCGTTTGCGCGCTACGGCAAGTCCGGCCTCGAGATGAGCACGATGCTGCCGCACACCGGCTCCATCGCCGACGAGATCTGCGTCGTGCGCTCGATGAACACCGAGGCGGTCAATCACGCCCCGGGCGTGACGTTCTTCATGACGGGTTCGCAGATTCCCGGCCGCCCCGCGATGGGCGCCTGGCTCTCCTACGGCCTCGGTACGATGACCGAGGACCTGCCGGCCTACGTCGTCATGACGTCCTCGGACAAGAACCGGACCTGCGGGCAGCTGTTCTTCGAGCACTACTGGTCCAACGGCTTCCTGCCCGGCAGGCACCAGGGCGTGCGCTTCCGCGGCGTCGGCGACCCCGTGCCCTACGTGGGCAATCCGCCCGGCGTCAGCCGCGAGGCGCGGCGCGCGATGCTCGACGGCCTGCAGGACATCAACCGCGAGCACTTCGGCCTCACCGGCGATCCGGAGATCGAGACGCGCATCTCCCAATATGAGATGGCGTTCCGCATGCAGGC
>Ga0129336_10000934_pt1 | contig 17325 bp, 19 predicted proteins | sample CPB6_02_DNA_FD_96878 | JGI IMG/M metagenome (GOLD analysis project Ga0129336, IMG submission 96878) | Freshwater to marine salinity gradient microbial communities from Chesapeake Bay, USA - CPBay_Sum_0.6_0.2_DNA | ecosystem: Environmental > Aquatic > Marine > Coastal | place: USA: Chesapeake... | reverse complement strand
TTCACAAAGAACTTCTGCAAATGTTTATGATAGTAAATTTGTAACGTCATTTGACAACAATTTGCCTTGGACAGATTCATTAGGAGCAAATCCTGGAGTTCAATTAAGTAATCAATCAATAACAGCAAGAATTGGAGAAAACTTACTTTATTGGGAAGCACTTGCTTCGGCATCAAAAGAATACTCTGTAGTAATAGAGCCTCTTGATTTATCTGGTTATGGAATAAATGATAGCCTTAGTGTCGCATATAGAAAAGCAGATAATAATTTAAACAAGATTAGAATTAAATTTTATAGTTCTGATACACAATTCTGCTATTTAGACTTTACTCCAACCTCTGGAACTGGAGATAGAATTCAATCCCAAAGCTTGTCAACATTATTTACTAACACCTCTGCAACACCACCAGATTTTACAAGTATTATTAAAATAGGAATAGAAGTTACTGCAACAAGCGGCGGCGGATCAGTAGTTTACTTTGACGGTCTTAGAATAAATGATGAAGACACATTTGACCCTTCATATGGATTGATTTCTAGATCTGTTCTTACTGGTAATGATATACTTTATAAAACAGCTGGTAGACAGGTAGATATAGAATATAAGCTACAGTTAGGATTTTAAATGGCAGATTTAATACCTAAAAGTAATCAGTCAGTTCCCTCAGACTTACAAGTTCAAGAACAAACTCAAACAGATAAAAACTTTTTTAATTTTAAAGCTGCTGGATTAAAGATTGACAAAAATTATGCTATTAAATTTCAATGGGTCTATAAAGATGGAACTCTAAGCCCTTGGTCAAATGGTTATAACTTAGTAACAAATACTGAATCCGTTCCTTCTGCTCCTTCTTCTACTGTAGAAGGCGGGGCAGGTTTTATAAAAGTATCACTTCCCACATTTCCAACTAATGCCCTTAGAGTAGACGTAAGAATTTCTGGCGGCATATTTGGAGATGGAACAAAAGTTTCTGAATCTTTTAATGCTGCTGGAACAAAAACGATTGCAGCTCCAGGAGGAGCAGCTCCAGGATTTGCCTATACAGTAACTTTATTAACAGTAACACCAAGTAAAATTAATGGAGATCCCTCAAGTCCAGTAACTGTATATGTTACAGATCCAACCGCTAACCTTCAAGCAGAACCTCCAACATTGGCTTCTGGACTTACTGTAAACTCTGCTCCGTTTGCTGTTTCTGTAAATTGGGCGGGTACATATTCTTCCTCAGACTTTGATGGATTTAAATCAATTGATATTCATGTTCGCAGTTCAGATGTCGGGTCTACATCAACCTCTGGTTTTTCTACAACTACACAAGTGGCTACACTTACAGTAACTGGAACAACAAACAGGCAAAACATTGGGTTAGATAATTTAAGACAGGCTTTAGGGTTAACTAATAATACTGAAGCATATACTGCCCCAATGTTCTTCTATTATATTACTAGAAACTCTCAAGACGCCCTATACTCAGTATCTGGTACTCCAACATATACTAGAATTAATTCTACTTCTGTAAACCCTACAAAGGCTAATTTTGTAGATTTAGCTAACGGGGTTATTTCTATTGAAAATTTAGTTGCAGGAAATGGAAACTTTTCTTCTTATTTAAGAGTTGGATCTTCAAGTTCATCTGGCGGAGCTAGAATAGAACTAAGTGGTGTTGATAATTTTACAGATTCAAATACTACTAGAATTGTTAAAAGAGGTCTTACTGCTTACGATAGCGGTAATAATGAGGTCCTTCGTTTTGATTATGGAGCAACAACTCCTACATTAACAATAAAAGGTGACGGAGATTTTTCAGGAAACTTATCAATAGGAAATTCTACTAATGGACAAATATTTAAAGCTCAGCCAGCCACAGGAATATGGCTTGGAGCAAATGCATATTTAGATGCTCCATTTAAAGTTAATACAACTGGATATCTAGAAGCACAATCAGGAAAAATTGCTGGGTGGAATATACAAGGATCAATACTTGAAAGTGCTACAGTAAGTAATAATAAAATAACATTAAATCCAGCAACTCCTAAAATTGCTTTAATTCAAAGCGGAGCTGAAAAGATAACATTTGATCCAGTAGAAGGAATTGTTGGACCTAATATAACTTATAATGGATCACAGGTACCTTCATTTAAACTAACTCCTTCTGGGAACCTTACTCTTTATGGAAGCATTACAGTAACTGGTGGAAATGCGGCAACTACAGATTTAGTAAATACAAAAAATAAAACATTTTATCAAAATGACGCACCTACTAATCCAATATCAGGCTACAGTCTTGTAGCAGGAGACATATGGTTTGATACTAATGATGGTTTTAGACAATATAGATGGAGTGGTTCAGCTTGGCAAGATATCAGAGATGCTGGAATTGAAACTGCTGTAAATGATGCAGCATTAGCAAAATCAAAAGCAGATACTTCTCTTCAAATAGGCGGTAATGAAATAAGAAACCCTACCACTAACCAAATAACAACTATAAATTCAACAGGAATTACAATAACTGGTTCTACATTTTCTTTAAATGGAGCTGGAACAGCAACTACTCCTGCAGCAAACAGTTTAGTTATTAATTCTAATGGAATAACTGCACAAAATTCATCTGGACAAACAACATTTGCAATTAATGCATCGAACGGTAATGCAGAATTTAGAGGAACAGTTACTGGATCAGAAATTATTGGATCATCTATTAAAACAGCAACTTCTGGAAATAGGTTAGAAATTACTACTGGCGGAGACTTACAATTTTATAGTATAGCTTCTGCAGTTCCTGGATCCATAACTAGCAGTGTATTTAGCATAAATGGACTTTTTGGAGTTATGGAAATAACTGGACCAACAACAACCGTAGGTTGGCCAGCACCAAGATTCTACATGTATTCTTTTGGATCTACAACAAATGATTACGGAACGTACCTTTTTGGAAATATGGAAGGAAGAACTGGATATACTACTTCTTCACCTGCTTTTAGAAATATAAGAGCGGGAGCTTCTTCCCCTTCTGGAGGACTTTTAGGTGATGTTTATATACAGATTTAGAATAATGGATAACTAATATGTCATCAGATATATATATAAAAACTGGATCGTCTACTTTTTCAAAAGCCACTAACATTTTTATTAAAACAACTTCTTCGTTGTGGTCTGCTGCAAAAAATGTTTGGATGTTTTTAGACGCTGGCTGGACAAGAGTATGGCCTTTGTCTGGTGTATTTAGTTTAACCTCTCCATATATAGCATCAAGTTCTGGAAGCACTACTCCAATATCTAGCACATCTGCTCCCAGAAGAGTCGGCAACTCTGTTTGGGGAAAAAATGGAACATGGAATCCAAATGGTTGGATAATTAATTCATATCAATATAGATGGAGAACGTATTCAAGTGCTACAGAGATAAATGATCTTAATAGAACATCTCAGACCGCATTAGCCACTTATTCAGGTCCAGTAGAATTGGTTATTCCAGCATCATATGATAGAGGGTATTTAAGTTTTTTTATTCAAGCAAATTCTTCGGGCGGGTCTGCATATAATGGATTTGCTGAATCTGGTACTGAATATGGCGGAGTATATGTTATTAGACAACAACCAATAAACCTTACAGGAGTATTAAGCACATATGTACCAAGAGTCGGAATAGAAATTACGTACTCCTCAACCTGGCAGACTGGAGATGCTTATGCGGAAGAGTCTAATAGAACAACAATTAATTGGTATAGAAATTCATCTAACTCTACAATTGGTGGAACATTTAGAGGATCTGGACCTTCATTTACCCCAACGTCCGCCGACTTAAATTCGTATATATATGTAGTCGAAACAAGATTTAATTCTGGAACTGACTATGATCTTGGAACAAATGTTGGCGTAGAAAAGAAAGTAATAACAACAATGCCAGTTGGAGAATCTTTAAATGGTGCTACAAGTACATCAATTGTTTCAGTATCTAGGCTTACAGATACTACTACTAGAACAATTGTAAGCTCTACTGGAGCAAGTGGTCCTTACTATCAAATGTTTTGGTATTCTTTAAGTACCGCTCCAAGCCCAGAAACAAGATATGATGCGGCAAGTACAACCAGTACAGTCACAGAAGATTTTTCTTTTACCAATAATCAAACAGTATACTTTTACATAAGATCTTCTACTGACAATTTAGGAAATACAACTCAAAATGGAATTGGAACATCTGGAACATATGGAGAATATGGTCCAGCAACTGGAGCTGCATCATATACTTATTTAGCCCCATCTGGAGGATCAGCAAGCACAACTAATTCAGGCGGTACAGCAATTTCAACAGGATTACCTGGAGATACAATATATTTATCATTAACTAATCCATCAGCATCTCCTGCTGCTTCATCACAAACAATTAGATGGAGAGTAAATGATGGCGGAACTGGCGGAAATACATTTCAGGGCGGCTCTGTATTACAAACTGGCGGAACTAGTTTTGTTTTGCCATCAAGCTTATACGGTGGACTTACTTCTGCTGTAGGATATTCAGTTAGACCTGAAGTTTCATTTAATAATGGAGTCGGAGATTTACAGCTAAATGGAAACTCTGTTTTAATTTTAGATCCAGCTCCAGGAGCTTTTAGCTATAGCATAAGCAATTCAACAGTAACACCAACACAACCTTCTGCGTATACTAACTTTTTTAATACAAACGGAACTGAAATAAATTACGATTGGAATGATACTGCAAATACATCTTATTGGGTAAGTAGTATCAGTGGCGGTGCAGAGGGTAGTAGATCTAACAATAGATTTGTTTCAAATGATTTCTGGCCAACTACTCCTGGAAATACATATACAACGTCTGTATATTCTGTAAACACAAACAGACAGGCAACAGTTTCATGGGGAGCATCAACAAATGCTAACAGTTATGTTGTTTCTTTTAGCGGAGCAACTCAAACTTCTCCAATTACAGTAACTGGAACTTCTTTAACATTAACCGCTTCTGGTTCATCTGGGTCTACCGTAACTGTTAATTCTGTAACAGCATATGCAAATGGTAATGGAACTGGGGCATCTAGGGCAGGAACATTATCTGGTTTATCTGGAGTTACAATATTTGATTCAAATTCTGGAACAAGAAGCTCTGGGCCATCTACAGCTCCTCAAGTTCTTCCTCCAGTGAATACAGTGCTTCCATCAATTAGTCCTTCAAGCGGAACTGCTGGCTCAACAACATATAGCTGTACCACTGGAAGCTGGAATAATAATCCAACGGGATATTCATATCAATGGCAATATAGAGAAAGTGCTCAAATTTGGCCAGCAGCACCTGGAACAAGCACTAATTCTACATATCTACCACCATCAAACTTTGCAAGCATTTATGGAAATAATTTAAGATGTAGAGTAACCGCAAGTAATGCTGGAGGATCTACAGAAGCGTTTGCTTCATCTGTAACAGTAAATAGTCCAGTAACAATTCCATCTAATGGAACAGTTTCGCTGTCTGGAGGAAATACTGTAGGTAGTACAATTACAGCATCCACAAGCGGTTGGTTAAATACTCCAACATCTTATGATGTTTTTATTACAACGGCACTAAATCCAAATACCCCAACAGCATTTGACACTAGAGTTGCATCTAGCGGCGGGGGATCTTCAGTTTCTTATACCATACCTTCTGCTGCTGGAATTACGCCAGTAAATAGATACAGGGCATTTGCTACAGCATCAAACTCTGCTGGAACTTCTAGCATTGTTCAGTCTACAACAGTTATAACAACTCAAGCATCAGCAACAACCCCATCAACTCCTGGAACTCCAACACTAACTTACGTTCCTGCAAATAATACCTCTACAACATGGGGATATTCCGCCAGCTGGGGAGCATCATCTGGATCTGGCACAATACAATATCAGATAGACTGTCAGGGTATATCTGGAGGAACTGGAACAAGAGGTTTATATACTTCAACTTCAGCAACATTTAATTTATCAAGGAATGATAATACATGGAGAATAAGAGTAAGAGCCACAAACGATGGGGGCTCTACTTGGTCATCTTATTCTGGATACTCAGCTTATGCTTAGGAGATAAATGGACACAGAAGAAAAAAGAAGGATAATTTTAGAAAGAATATCTCAATTAGATGAGCGTATTCAAATACTTCAATCTAATATAGACGGAGGATATCAAAATAAAGAGGGTCTTCCAAGCTTTGAGTCTTTAATTCAAGACTCAATAGAAGATAAAGATGCTCTTATTTCCGCTATTGACGATTTATAATAAAATGATATAATATGAAAGGAGGTCAAAAATGACTACGTTATCAAAAGCAGATAAGTTAACACTACTTAATTCTAAGATAAGAAGTGTAAATTATTCAAAGTACGGTCTTGAGTTAGATTTAATTCAAGAAAATGCTAAATCCTCTCCAAATCAAGAAGAAATTTCAAGACTAGAGGATATAGTAGAAGATTCTGACAGACAACTTGCAGCACTAAATGAAGAGCTTGCAGAAGTACAAGCATTAACAGAATAGGTATATAGATGGCAGAAAAAGCGGAATTAGTTATTACCGCCCTACAGCAACGTATAGGAGAACTTGTATCTAATTATGAAACTCAGATTGCAATTCTACGGGCAGAAATTACTAAACTTATGGAAGAAAAGCAGGCAAAAAATGAGGCTGTTCAACAATACGAAGAGCACCTTAATAATCTCACAGCCAACTAATTTCCCTTCGGGCATTGCTGTTAAAACAGACAAAGCGTCCTATTGGATTAAAGATGGCAAAAGGTATAAATTGATTTCAGATAGGGCCGCCAAGTCTTGGTCATTTACTACAGTAAATGCAACTGAAGCGGCTTTATCAGGAATTAAATTAGTAGGTAAACTAGGCTTCAGAGACGGAGCCTTGATCAAGAACATAGCAGATGGTAAAATGTATTTAGTGTCTCAAAATAAACTAAGACACATTGTGGACCCAGATATATTTAATAGATATGGTCTAGATAGATCTAATCTAATTGAAGTTTCTGAGGCGGAAATAAAAGCACATGAAATAGGAGAAAATTTATAATGCCATTCGTAGACGGTGAACCAATTGATGCATCGAAGCTTGGTGCTTTAGAAACAGAGTTAAATATTTTAAAGGCGAACATGCCTAAAATTGGATCATCAGGAACTACAATTACAGTTAATAATCCATCCAATCCAAATACCACCTCAGTTACACCTTCTGGAACTATTGTTCCATCAACAACTTCTTCAAATGTCTGGGGCTCAGTTTCAGGACAGGTCACACTTACTCCAGGGGCAAGATCAACCTTTACAATAAATTATGCTGCAGCAGGGCTATCTTCAACCCCAAAAGCAATTATACTAACTCCAGTTGGCGGAACAGGAATTTTTTCTATTAATCAGGCTTTAGTTCAAAGTGCCACTGCTACTTCGGCTCAATGCCACGTATATCATAGATCAGATGCTACTGCTGGCAAAGTCAGATATTATTTTATGGTGATTTCTTAAAAAGTATATAAGCAGGTCTTGACACACTGTATATATATGTTACAATTTGTTAGTATTTGAAAGTCACGACACCGTGACTTTTTTCGTATAAGGATTTAAATGACAAACGATTTAAAATGGATGCTATCGTCAGATCAGCAGTTCCCATATCAAGATGACAAGATGATTGAGCTTTGGTTTAAAGTAATGAAATGGTTTAAGCCAGACGTAGTAGATTATCTAGGCGACACAGATGATCAGGCATGCTATAGCAAATACACTGAAGGTCGTTCTGCCGAATTTTTAAATTTATATAAAACAGATAGTGCAGATTTAATTATTCCAACTATGAGACATGAGGCAAAGGGTGCTAGAGACTTTTATGCCAAAACTCGTGAAATGCTTCCAGACGCTCAATTATTTTCAGCATTAGGAAATCACGATATTAGAATTTTTAATTATGTAGATTCTAAGCTGCCAGATTATATTTCTCAAGTTACACCAGAAGCATTATGGAATTTAGATTCATTAGGATATGAATACATATATTATAATGAGCTTCCTAAACGCCGTTTCGGAGATATACATGTCCACCATGGAATATCAATTTCTGCTACAGGATCTGTAAGAAAAGATATGGAAGATATGCAAGTATCTTTAATTCGTGGACATTCACACAGAATTGCTTCCCATATGGTAACATATGAGCTACGTAATAATGGCCAAGGAGAAACACTGCGTGGCTATGAGATTGGTCATATGTGTGATGAGAAGAGTTCTGGAATGAAATACTCTCAGCACCACGACTGGCAAAAGGGGTTTGCAATTGCCCACATTGAAAATGGACAATATCCACATATTCAAATGATTCATATATCTCCAGATTATTCATGTGTGGTGGATGGAAAGTTGTTTAAATTATGATGAATTGTAAACGTTGTGGTGGCAGAGTATTTATTGACAGAGTATTTTCTCAAAAACTTCATATGGAACTTTTCTGCATACTTTGCGGAAAACGCTGGATGATACATAAGGAGAATAACGCATTCGGACGATGGCTAGAGATAAAAGACAGAGAGTACGCAAAAAATTTAGCTATTTCTTCTTAAATGATAAAATACATAAAATCATTAAATCAAGCAGAGCTAAAGATGAACTGGTGGCCTGGTGCTATCCAGATAAAAAGCGTGTTCTTTATCCGTATTCTCAAGTAGAAAAAAATATGGAAAACGCCTATCCAATAAAAGATGCTTGTGTATTATTAAATAGACATAAGGTTACTATCGAGGAATATATTTTGGCTGGCAAAATAAAAAAGCCACAAAAGGTATATCCAATTAGTAACCCAGACAGTACTTGGTTTAAATATATGTTAAGCGAATCAGACATATTGGACATCCATCAATTTATTATTGATGCTGGTCATACAAAAGATTTGCCTAGTAGAAATGAATTAAAGGCTATTCTCAAACATAATTTAATATTGTATACTAAGAACAATGAAGGACAATTTATACCTGTATGGAAGGCGGAATAATGGAAACTAAAGTCAAAGTAGATTTATCTTTTACTCGTAATCTTGGTAATTATGAAAGTATAAAAATTGGTATTGGTGTAGAGGATCATGTTAGACAAGGGGAGACTGTCGATTCTGCAACAGAAAGAGTATATGCATTTGTTGAAGATAAATTGATTGAGAAAACTCGTGAAGTAGAACAGGAACTAAAGGGTGGCAAATGAAAAGGCTCCCTATATACTAATAGGGCTTTATGAATCCCTGTATCAGGAGAAGTATGGCAAAAAGCCACGGCTTAATAAATTTCGTGAGAAGTGGGCTATGCAAGATGTCATAGATAGTGTAGGATTTGATCGTGCCAAGGAGTTGCTTGTTTATTATTTTAGAACTAGCAAGTCTGGGCATCCTCTCAATTTCTTCTTCTATAATTTTGACCGTATAGATTTTTTAAAGAATGAGATTGATAAGGATAAAGAGAATCGTCGCATATTGCGAGAGGCTACAAAGAAGATGGTGGAAGGCGAAGAGTGAATACAGAGGCGGAGTTAATCTCAGCAGTATGCAAGAATAAAGATATTAGCACCCTGCTTGCAGACAATGTAGATGAGGTATTTACTTCCCATAGAGATATTTGGGAAAGTTTAAAAACTTATTATTATAAATTTAAAGCTGTTCCAGAAGTAGGCGTAATAATGGAACGCCACAAAGATTTTGAGCCAGTCGAAACTAAAGCTGAAACTGGTTATTATTTAGATAAGCTAAAGAATGAATATTTATCTTCCAAACTTAAGTCTATTATTATTCAGTCTGGCTCATCCCTAAAAGAAGACGCTGCTTCCCGTGTACTTGCAGACATGCAAAGCAAGTTGGCAAATCTCTCTAAGTTCACAAATAATGTACGTGATATTGATGTGACAGATTTAGAATCAGCAGAAAATCATTTCCTTTCAGTTAAAGAAAGATCAGCAGCAATGGGCGGAAGTCCAGGAATTTTGACTGGCTTTGAAGCAATTGATAAAGCGTATCCTACTGGTATGGCTCCAGGACATTTAATTGTTGCAATTGGTTGGCCAGGACGTGGTAAGACTTGGTTTACATCCTATCTTGCTTGTAAGGCTTGGGAGCAAGGCTTTAAGCCAATGATTGTATCTCTTGAAATGTCGCCAGAGAATATGCGTGACCGTATTTATACAATGCTTGGTTCAGGTTTATTCCGTGCCAGCGACTTATCAAAAGGTGATATTAATATAGATGACTTCAGGTCTTGGGGTCAAAAGAAATTTAGTGGCAAGAACTCATTCATACTTGTGTCAAATGAAGGTGCAGGAGATGTAACTCCAGCAACAATCCAAGGTAAGATTGACCAACATAAGCCAGATCTAGTTATTCTAGATTATCATCAGTTGTTTAATGATAATAAGCGAAGCAACTCTGAAGTAGAGCGTAATAGAAATATATCTCGTGAATTTAAATTACTTGCAGTATCTAACAATATTCCAGTTATTGATATTACTGCAGCAACGGCAGATGATATTTCAGATCAAGATGAGCCTCCTATGATGTCGCAGGTAGCATGGTCAAAGGCAATTGAATATGATGCTGATATGGCTATGGCTATTCATAGATATCCAGGAACTAATATGATTGAAGTTGTTTCTAGAAAAAACCGTCATGGTCATGAATTTGATTTCTACCTTGACTGGGATATTAATCGTGGTATTATCACCCCGATTTATGAGAACCTTCCAGATATGAATGCAAAAAACTCTTAAGCTTTTTGGACATGACGGAGAATTTCTAGATGATTCTGTTGCAATGCTTAGTAGGGTTTCAGCAGAAAATGTTCTTTCTCATGAAATGCGTGATAAAGGATATGCCAGAGTTTTAGATATTGACACATTCTGGATTACGCATTATGATGGTAATCAGGATAGGTGGTTTTATTCTATACGTGCCTATGGAATATATGTGGGAAAAAGAAAGGCAAGGGATCTTGAAGGATGGTCGCAGGGAAAATTGATACCACGATCTACACGCCAGCACACGTCAAGTCGGTAATAAAATCACTTGGACTTGAAATAGTTGGAGAAACTTCTAATGACTATATGTGCTATTGCCCATTTCATTCAAATAGGCATACTCCTAGTTTTAGCGTAAGCCGTGAAAAGGGTGCATATATTTGTTTTAATCCATCATGCGGGGAAACAGGAACTCTTGTAGAGTTAGTTAAAAGAACATTAAATAAAAATGAGTTTGAAGGAATCAGATATATTGCATCTAAAGAAGCAGAGTCTGTAGAAAATTTTGATGAAATTCTTAAAGATATGTTTGAAGAAAAGCCAGACTTTATAGAATTTCCACAAGAAACTTTAGACCAACTATATAGTAATCTAGGATCTAATTCTCATGCCAAAGAATACTTTAAACATAGAAATATTACAGAAGAATCAATGCATTATTTTAAATTGGGATATTCTGCCAACATGGGTATGGTTATTGTTCCAGTGCATAGCCCAGATGGCATTCCTGTAGGATTAGTTGGTAGATCAATATCAGAAAAGAAGTTTAAGAATAGTACTAATTTACCACGGAGTAAAACTATGTTTAATATTCACCGTGCAAAAAAAATTGGAAGTCAAGTGATTATTGTAGAGTCGACATTTGATGCCATTCGTGTTCATCAGGCTGGATTCCCAAACGTTGTGGCTACGCTTGGTGGACATATATCACACGACAATTTAAATTTGCTTAATCGATACTTTAATAAAATAATTATTATGACTGATTCAGATCAGGCTGGTAGAGAATTGGGCAAAACAATATCAAATAAGCTTCGCAATAAGGACATCTTGTGGGCTTCGCATAGTTATGGTAAGATATATCCAAACAATGCAAAAGATGCAGGCGATATGACCGATGAGGAAATTGTAACTTGTATTAAAAATTCTGTATCCGATATTGAATACAGAACCTGGAATCCATGATATAATGAAAATAACAGACGGATATATACCGTCAACTATAGAGGAGAATACATAAATGGGTATCGTAAAAGGACTAAAGGGTTTATCTGAAGTAATGGATAAGCCACAGTCATCAGGAGATGGCAGCAAGGCAAGATGGGTTAAGCTTGAAGATGGAGAAAGCGTAAAGGTTCGTTTCCTTCAAGAATTAGATCCAGATTCACCTAGTTATAATGAAAAGCTTGGACTGGGCTTTATTGCAGTCGAACACACAAATCCAAAAGACTATCGTCGCAAAGCACTCTGTTCTATTCAAGATCAGGGTAAATGCTGGGGATGTGAGCAACATCGTAAAGATTATAAGGCTGGCTGGAAAGGTCGCTCACGTCTTTATATTAATGTTCTTGTTGATAATGGCAAGGATGAGCCATACGTGGCAATTTTGTCACAGGGGTCAAGCGGTAAAACCGTAACACCTACACTTATTGAATATGCTGGAGAAATGGGATCAATTACAAATCTCATGTGGCGTTTAAAGCGTTCTGGCACAAAAACAGATACAAGTTATACAATAATTCCATTGGCAAAGGATGAGTCACCATTTGATACATCGTCTTTAGAATTATACAAGCTTGAAGAAACTGCAGTTCGTGATTTACCATATACCGAACAAGAAGCTTTCTTTAATGGAGAAGGCGGAAACACAGAAAGCGATTCTGCAACTAGTAGCAGTCTCGACTGGTAGTAACTAATTAAAGGCGGAGAGTTAATGTCATTCACACACTTACATGTGCATTCATATTATTCCCTTATGGATGGACTTAACTCTCCTGCCGAATTAGCACAAGCAGCAAAAGATGCAGGTCAAACTGCATTAGCAATTACAGATCACGGTACGCTTGCATCACATCGTGAAATGCAGATAGCATGTAAAGAAATTGGAATTAAACCAATACTTGGGGTTGAGGCATACATATCCCCCACAGATAGATTTGATCGTTCATCTAAAACAGATAAGAGTATTCAGGCTTATAACCATATTATTCTGCTTGCTAAAAATCAGAATGGTTTAAATAATATCCACACGCTACAAGAGCTTGCTTGGAATGAAGGCTTCTACCATAAGCCACGTATTGATAGAGAGATATTAAAAGAGTATGCGGAAGATATTATTGTTCTTAGTGGATGCCTTAACGGACTTGTTAGTAAGTGTATCGAACGTGGCGATTTATCGGATGCCAAGCTTATACTCAAAGATTTTAGTAAAACTTTTGGCAAGGATTTTTATGTTGAGGTTCAATCTCACAATCCAAAAGAAATCAATGAAACGCTTCTATCTTTAGCAGATGAATTAAAAATTAAGGCGGTGGCAACAGGCGACGCCCACTTTGCTAAGGGAGAAGATAGAATACTAGAAGAGGCCATGCTTATTCTTTCTACATCTCCTAAAGCAGATAAAGAAGCAGATTTTGAAATGTCTAGAAATATGAAAGACATGTTAGATAGATTTAATTATCTTTATCCTGATAGAAGAATATCGTTTCAAGACTATAACCTATTTATTCAGACCCGCCAAGAAATTGAGGCGGACTTTAAAGAGGCTGGTATAAATAGAACAGATATATTTGATAATACTATGGAGATAGCCTCTAAAATTGAAGAATACGAGTTTCACAGGGGTCTAGATCTTCTCCCAGTCCCTAAGACCAATGCTGACAAGAAACTGGCTGAGATGGCCTCAGAAGGCCTTAAACGCCTAGGTCTGGCAGAAGATAAGGTCTATGCTGACAGATTGCAGGAAGAGTTAGATGTAATTAAAGATAAGAAATTTGCATCCTATTTCTTGGTTGTAGCAGATATGATTAACTGGGCAAAAGATAATAATATTATGGTTGGTCCAGGTCGTGGCTCTGCTGCTGGATCTTTAGTTTGTTATTCATTAGGTATTACAGATGTTGATCCAATTAAATATGACCTACTGTTCTTCCGCTTTATTAATCCTGAGCGTAATGACTTTCCAGATATTGATACAGATTTTGAGGACCGCCGTCGTAAAGAGGTTAAGGACTATTTGAAGAAGAAGTTTAAGCACGTAGCATCAATTTCTACATTTACTTATTTTAAAGATAAGGGAGTAGTTCGTGATGCTGCTCGTGTATTTATGGTTCCACTTGGCGAAGTTAATAAAGCATTAAAACAGGTAGACACCTTTGAAGATTTTGTGGATTCTCCTAATACAAAAGAATTTAGAATGAAATATCCAGAGGTAACTTGGCTTGCAGAAAGATTGCGTGGAAAGATTAGATCTGTAGGAGTTCATGCTGCTGGTGTAGTTGTTGCTAAAGATGACATTCGTAAATATGCCCCAGTAGAGTCTCGTGAAGATGCTAACGATAAAGTGTCGGGCAGGATCCCAGTTGTTGCTTATGATATGGATACTGTAGCAGATATTGGCTTGATAAAGCTAGATGCTTTGGGCCTAAAAACCTTATCCGTTATTTCAGACACAATTAAATCTGTTGAAAAAAGAACTGGTAAAAAAATTGTTTTATCTGAAATTCCTTTAGACGATAAAGATGTTTATAAAACATTAAGCGAAGGTTATACTAAAGGAGTATTTCAAGCTGAAGCAACACCATATACTAATCTTCTTATGAAGATGGGTGTTGATAAATTTGAAGACCTTGCAGCTTCAAATGCTTTAGTGCGTCCAGGGGCTATGAATACTGTAGGTGCTTCATATATTAATCGTAAGCATGGTAGAGAAGCAGTAGAATATGTTCATCCAATTATGAAGCCTTTTATAGAAAATACATACGGAGTAATTATTTATCAAGAACAGGTTATGCAGGCTTGCGTACACCTAGGGGGAATGACTTGGTCAGAGGCTGACAAAGTTCGTAAAATTATTGGAAAGAAAAAGGATGCTAAAGAATTCGATCAATTTAAAGATAAGTTTATTGAGGGTGCTGAAAAGCATATTAGCAAGAAACAAGCACAACACCTCTGGCACGACTTTGAAGCCCACGCTGGATACTCGTTCAACAGGTCTCATGCTGTCGCTTATTCTATGCTTTCTTATTTTACCGCTTGGCTTAAGTTTTATTATCCTCTGGAGTTTCTTTTCTCCCTTCTTAAAAACGAAGGAAACAAAGACACAAGAACAGAATACCTCATCGAAGCAAAGCGACTAGGTCTAAAAGTTAGACTACCTCATGTTAATGAATCTGATGTTTATTTCTCGCTAAAAGGAGATGCAATTGTATTTGGGTTAGCAGAAGTAAAGTTTATTTCTGACAGCATTGCAAATAAAATTATTGATCAAAGGCCGTATATTAACTATAAAGATTTGATTGATAAGGCTTCAAAGAAAGGCAGTGGAATTAACAGTAGAGCCATTGCTGCATTAAATTCAATTGGAGGTGCAGCGTTTGATGATAATCCTAGACAGGGTAATGAAAAAGACAACTATTATGAGTATCTAGGTATACCTACATTTAATCTAGATTTGCCTCCAAGAATTAAAGCACAGGCTAGGCCAATTGAAGAATTTGATGAACTTGGATCATTTGTTATGTTTGGTATGGTTAAGAATATAAAGCGTGGAACTGGCTGGGCAAGAGTTGAGTTAGTAGATGAGACAGGTTCCATAGGACTATTTCATAATGAACAAACTCAAATAGAAACAGGACAGATGTATTTTGTTTTAGTTGGAGATAATCGCATTGCAAGATATATTAAGGTAAGTGATATTGGGCCAGACTCGAAGGATCTTTTTGTTGATTATTTATATAGAAAGCAATACGACCTTGCAGATTCCGAATATATTGTGGTAGACTTTACGCCATATAAAACAAAAGCTGGCAAAATGATGGCACATATTGTTATGTCGGACAAAGATAAAAATCTTACTAGAGCAATAGCATTTCCAACCATGTATAAAATAGCACTAGCTAAAATGCGTGAAGGAATGAAGTGTCAAGTAAAACTTTCAAAACTTGACGATGGAACTTTAAATATAAAGGAGATAAGGTGACAGAAGAAACAGAAGGCTTAATACAGCAAGTTAGTATTAATCAAGTATTAATATCTATACTAGAAGAATATAAGTCTCTTAAAGTTTCAACAATTAAATTTGCTGAGGCTGCCAAGGTTGATAAGGAGCTTGTTATTGATTATGATGAGAGCGGACCATCATTTACATTTAGTCTGAGAGATAAAAATGAATAGTAATGAGATTGTTACAGAATATGGATTAGACGCCCTATCCGCCCTGCTACACGAAATGGCAAGACAAAAAGGATTTTGGGATGGGGAATACACTCATGACAAGATCGGAAATAAATTAGCTTTAGTTCATTCAGAAGTAACTGAAGTTCTAGAAGCAATTAGAAAAAACAAAGGATCTGAACACGTTGTAGAAGAAATAGCAGACATCATCATACGCATTCTTGATGTATATGCTGCAATGAGAAATGAAGAGCAGGTTCTTCATAGCTTAGATGAAATTTTAGAAAAGAAAATTAATATAAATAAAGAGAGACCAAGGCTTCACGGAAACCTATTCTAAATGGTATAATGGGAGAGAGAAGAAAGATAATAAATGACAATTGTATTAAATGATATATTAGCAAAGTTAGACCCAAAAACAAGAAACAGAGTTCAATCAGCACAAGAAGTCCAAGTACACAAGCAAAAAACTCCTAGCATCGGATTGAATCTAGCACTAAAAGGCGGTTTGCCATATGGTCGCCAAGTACTTGTATGGGGAAATAAGTCTGCTGGTAAATCTTCTTTCTGCCTACAAATGATTGCGTTGGCACAAAAAGAAGGTAAGACATGTGCATGGATTGATGCAGAAGCATCTTATGATCCAGCATGGGCAGAAAAATTAGGAGTAGATTCATCTAAATTAATCTATTCTCCTGCTAAAACTGTAAATGATATGGTTGATGTAGCCACCAAGCTAATGGAGGCTGATGTAGATTTAATTGTAGTAGATTCCATATCTGCATTGCTACCAGCAATATATTTTGAAAAAGACGGAAATGAATTAAAAGATTTGCAAGACACTAAGCAAATCGGAGCAGAAGCAAAGGATATGACTCACGCAGTCAAAATGTTAAACTATGCAAACAAAAACACATTACTTGTTCTCATCTCACAACAACGAAATCAGTTTGGATCTATGCATGCTAGTCACATCCCCACAGGTGGCATGGCAGTCAAGTTCTTTTCTACCACTGTCATTAAGCTCTGGTCGTCTGAAGCTGAGGCTAATGCTATTAAAGCTGGCGTTAAAGTTGGCGACAAAATTATCGAACAAAGAGTCGGAAGACCAGTTAACTGGATTGTTGATT
>Ga0129336_10000933_pt1 | contig 17341 bp, 40 predicted proteins | sample CPB6_02_DNA_FD_96878 | JGI IMG/M metagenome (GOLD analysis project Ga0129336, IMG submission 96878) | Freshwater to marine salinity gradient microbial communities from Chesapeake Bay, USA - CPBay_Sum_0.6_0.2_DNA | ecosystem: Environmental > Aquatic > Marine > Coastal | place: USA: Chesapeake... | reverse complement strand
GCTTTCACCTCCGCCAGATCGACGTGCCTTGGAGCTGCGTCCAGATTCAGGGCGATCGCCTCCCGCAAGAGATCCCAGGCGCTCCACATCACGGCCACACCAACGCCCAGGGCGGTCAGGGCATCCAGCCAGAACCAGCCCGTCTGAGCGACCAGCACGGCACTGATCAAGACCGCCAGCGAAACCGCCGCATCACTGAGCAGGTGCAGGACCGCGGCCCGCTGATTGAGGTCGTGGTGATGGTTGTGTCCAAACAACCGTGCAGAGAGCAGATTGATCACGATCCCCGCCGCCGCGGCCCAGGCCACCGGGCCCGCGATCAGCGGAACTGGGGCGGAGAGACGCTGAATCGCCTCCACCAGCACCACCGCTCCGGCCCCGAAAATCAACAGCCCATTGATCAAGGAAGCCAGCTGCGTGCTGCGTCCATAGCCGTAGGTGAAGCGTCCACTCGCGGGACGTCGACTGAGCTGATCGGCGCCCCAACCCAACACCAAGCCGACCACATCCCCAAGGTTGTGCAGGGCATCGCCGATCAGGGCCAGGGAGCCAAAGGCAAAGCCGATCACGAGCTGCAGAGCCGTCAGGCCGGCATTCAGCGCAATGCTCCAGCGAAAGGCGCGCGCTGCCTGACCACCGCCCTGATGACTGTGGCCCTGATGACTGTGGCCCTGATGAGTGTGGCCATGCTCAGCGCCCATCCCTCAGCCCTCCAGCAGAGCAGCCAGATCCCAACGAATCCTCGCCTGATCAGGCAAGACGGAACTGCTCTGGGCCAGCAGCTCCACAACAAAAAACCTCCTGTTCACCGGAAAGGGCAGGAGGTCAGCTGTTTCGTCCCCCCGTTTCGGGGTTGAGATGACTCTGCTACTGGAGAGGGCCCCTGGGATAGCCCCAAATGGGGGTAATGGGGCCACGGAGAGCGCCTCATTCGCTCTTGCGGCAGAAGAGCGGCTAGGAGGAGCGCCGCGGCTGCCGCAACAACATGGCACCAGAGATCACGACGACCAGGGTCAACACACCCAACAAGGCGGAGTAGTACGGCTGAAGGTTCAGGGGGCCAAAGCTGCCGCGATGAATCTTCAGCAGCCAGAAAGCATCGATCCCTTGTTCCAAGAGAACGCTGTACAGGGAACCTGTTGCCGCCGTGAGTAGAAGCGGCGCTGCAGCCAAGGGCACCACCCAGCGGTGCAATTGTCGAGCTTTCAGATGAGGTCGGTTCATTGATGCCTCAGATGGTGATGCAGCTGCTGTTCATCGCGGCAGGGCATCCACTTGTCTTTGTTCTGATGAACACCGATGCAACCCAACTCTTGGGCCCGGCGTTCGGCATCTGCCTTGTTGTCGTAGAGACCGCGTCCGTGGGCAAACACCAATGGGGAGGCGCTCAGGACCACTGCCGCCAGAGCCACTGCAGGCATCCAGCCAGGCTGCAACCCCACCGGGGAACCATCAGGGCCAGAAGAGCTCATCGAATTGGTAGTAGGAAGGTTTGTGGAGACCGCCTTGGCGCAACATGCCGCGCAACTGAATGATTTCGTGCTGTTGCGCCAGGATGATCTCCTGCGCCATCAAAAGAATGGTGGGGTTCTTTGATTTTTCCAGGGCATCACGAGCCATCTGCAGGGCCGCGCCGTGATGTTCCAGCATTCCCTCTAGGAACCACGTCACGCGCGACTGCGCCGTGGGCGTGGAGCCCATCATCCGCATCCCTGCGATCTGCTCAGCACTCATGCGAATCAGATCTTCCATGGCATTGGGATCACCACCTGGCCGCAACACGACTGGATAGATCGGTGCCTCCGGGTACCAGGCTTTACGCCACTGCCCCATCGCCTTGATCTCAATGGCCTGATCAGCCCAGATGGTGTTAGCCAGAGCACCCACACCCGGTGCTCCGACGTTGAACACAAATTCACTCATGCGCAGTGCACCGGTGTGGTGCTGCACCATCGCGTCGATCCAGCGCAGGTCGTAAGTACTGCCGGCAGGGCCTACGTCATGGCCATGGCTGCTGTGGCTTCCGTGGTCGTTTGTCCCGCCCGCCGGCATCGCCATAGGCATCGCGTGTTGGCCATGACCGTGGTGGTGGTGGTCATGGCCTGACTGGGCCAGGGCAGGCAGCCTGAACAGGACCGCAGAAGTCGCGGCTGAGAACAGAAGGCCCATGGCCGATCTCATAACGCTTCTACGGCACACCTTCTTCTAGGAGAGGAGTCAAGGGTCCCGGGGCAGCGGCGGCTGGCGAGCCCGACAAGATCGGCTCAGGAGCTGCAGGCGCGCTCCAGTTCCTGGAGATAGTCCGCGGGCTTCAGGTGCGCCATGGCTCGCGCCTCCGCTTCCCGCTGCCAGCGTTCCCGAGAGACCAGGGATCGCAACTCAGCGCGATCGGCCCGGTTGAGCTTTTGCTCGATCTGCTCCGGCGTCAGCCAGGGGCCGTCCGCCAGACAGAGGCTCTGAACCGCATGCCAGCCCTCATGGCGCAGGGTGACGCTCTGATCACCCCGCGGGCAGACCACGACCTGCCGGCTGCGGCGCACATAGAGGCCGTAGAGATCACGCTCACGGCAACGCTCATGGCCTTTGATCACGGCGATGCCGCGACGATCAAAGGCCTCGACCAACTGACTCCAGGCCGCCTGATCCGTGCGCTCCAGCAGCCCCCGGCCAAAGAAGGGGATGGGCAGCAGAAAGGCCAGAAGCAGGGCGGTTTGCATCGGGCCATCATCGCCAGCACAAATGCGTCGATTTGGCCCCTTGCCAAAGCGACACGACCTGGGCCATGACAGATCTGGAAGGAGCCTTACAGACCAACTCTCCTATCCGCACAAGGGGGCTGCCCATGGGCCCCCAACCAACACCTCCCTTGCGCCGGGTGATGACGCCGGGGAGTTTTGTTGTTTCGGGCCTGCCCAGCGGCCGTTCAATCGATCACGTTCAGACGCCGGACGCCGTAGTGACGCACCGCAGCCGCCAGGCTGCTGAGCTGCTGACGATCGGGAATGCAGATGCAGCCAACACCGGGGTAACAGTTGTGAATGCCCAGACCGGTGCGCGCTGTCTTGAAGAGCGGGTCGAGCTGCATCCAGAGATCCCGCCCCCAGGGTTCAGGCTGACCCAACCGATAGAGCCCGCGCGGTAGGGGCGAGCCATTGCCAGGGCTCCAGCGCCGATCCAGTCCCTGATGTTGCTTGGCGCTGGCAGCCGCTCGCCAGCTTTTGAGGACCTTGCCGTTCTGCCGCAGTTGCAGCTGCCAGACGGGGTCGCCATTGGCAAAGGAGGCCGAGCTGCGGCGCAGTTGCAGGCTGGCTTCGCCCGCGGCCGGTCCTGCGATGGCTCCGGGCGCACTGCTCAGAGCAAGGAGCATCAGCCCGGCCAGGATGGGCGTCATAGCGTTGATCAGCGACGGCAGAGGAGGTCATGGGAGTGCGCGCGGCACTGCTCTGGGGATGGGCCATGGCGGCGCTGTTGGCCGAGGTCAGACCCAGCCAGGCGAACGCGGCCGAACTGAAGTGCGTGCGCGGAGCCTCAGAAGAGGTGGCCTTGAGATCCATCCGGGAGGCGAGCCTGACCTATTACAACGCCGAACCCGCTGGGTTGGATGCAGCCCAGATCAGCTTCCTGCTGGGTCTCTCGAGCAGTTTTGAACCCTGCCAGATCTCGATCGGCCAGGCCCAGCTCAACGGTGCTGCGGGGTTGCTGCTGAAGGGACTGACCAGCAACGGCTCCTTGACGGAGGCGTTCTGCCCCGAAGGACGCCTTGAGAGCTGCCGCATCCGCGCCTCAACCCCAGCCAATCCGGCGGCCCAGGCAGCCTGGAAACCGGGCCAGATCGCCCGGCGCCCGGTGGGAACCGATGGCTACCTCTACAAGGTGTTGCCAAGCCAGGCTGCGCAGCCGCAACTGAGCTTCTACGGGCCAGCGATCGAGCCCACACCCTGAGGACAAGCGACCCTCCTGGAATAGGCAGTTGTACTCATGACCCCCGATTGGATGCAGGGTCATAACAGGGCCGGAAGCGGCACTTGCTGATTGCACATTGCGCCGCGATCCAGCAGGGGGTGCCTCGTTTCTGGCGCCCCCACCCCACCACAACGAAGCCGGATCTGCCAGGCTCATGGCAGCCGCCTGCAGGTCCATTCTTCGTCCATCAGATCTGGCACAGCTGGCCAGGTGTGCCTGGCTGAGGCAACAGATGGCCGCAGCCGACCTGGATCGCGCCAACCGGGAATTTGCGACCTTGGCGATGTGGACGCGGATGGGCCAGGTCAGCCCGCCACGTTCCTGAGCCATGGCACAGCGAGCGCCCTACCAACCTGCCCTGTTGCGCCTGCTGCATGGCGCGATGGTCCTGCTGGTGCCACTGGCTTCCCTGACTGGAGCCGTGGTGTTCTCCAACCACGACGGCCGCTGGTGGCGCCTCCCCGTCCAGGTGCCCGGCGACTGGATCGATCTGCATGGAAGCGTGGGCGTGATGCTCTGGCCCCTGACGCTTCTGTTCGTCATCTATGCCTTGAGCCTGGGGCGTCAGCGCCTCAGCCGCGCCGCCAATGCTGCGGCCCTGATCGGCCTGGTGCTGGCGGTGGGCAGCGGCAAGTTGATGGAGGAAGACTGGCTGCGCTCAGGAGAACTGGATCACGCGGTGTATCACCTGCACCTGCTGTCCTGGCTGCTGATCACGGGGGCCGTGATCTGGCACGTTCTGGCTGCGCTGCAGCGGGGAGGACTCAGCCTGGCCGCCTCGATGTTCCGCCTGGAGCGACGCCCAAGCGATCAACCCTGGCGGCTTGGCCGCTAGAAGATCCCCAGGGTCTTCTTCTTGCAGTAGCCCGCACCGATGTTCATCCAACCGGACGGGCAGGCCTGACCGTTGGTGGGCATGACCTGGTAGTTGATCGGGGAGACGCAGTGCGTGCCCAGATCATTGACGTAGCCCAGGGGGCACTGGTCATAGCCGGGGGCCTTGGGGATCCGCGTCTGGGCCTGGGCGGCTTGCGGCGCCGCGGCGGCCAGCAAGAACAAAAAAAGAGCCCGTGAGCCGAGGCGATCCATGCGTCGAGCGCAGAGAACTCAACTGTATTGAGATCTCTTCAAATGCCAACCAGAGCGGACAGGCGCATCAAGGCAAGGCCTCAGACAAAGGAGAACCAATCGAGTCGCAGGGGCGCCTGGGCGCTGTCGCACTGGACCAACTCAACGCCCTTCACGGTGCCGTCACTGCGATACCAGGGGTCCTGACAGATGCTGCCAAAGGCGCTGCGGGCCTCCTCGACAGAACTGAACTCACCAACCTTGACGACTCCCCAGGCGTCATGGGTGAGCACTTGAAAGGGCATCAGGCCTGGAGGAGCGGCGCCGCCAGTTTGCCGGGAACCAACTGGGAGAGCAGGGTCAGATGGGCGCCGGCGCGCACCAGCGAGAGCAGACCCAGGCCGATGCAGAGCGGGCAGTGCCAAAGGCTCATGGGTTCTGAGTGGGGGACCTGACGGAGCAAGCCTCGATACAGCCAGAACCGTAGAACCGATCTAACTTTCGCCGATGTTCTGGCAACAGATCCGCACCTGGATTGATCAACGGCGCCGCAGCTCGGCCCCCGCTGAGCTGGATCTGGCGCTGGCGGAAGAGCCTGCAACGGCAGCGCCCACCGCAGCGGCGGCGCCAGAGTGCATCAGCTTCTGGCGCTATCACGCGGAGCTGAGCGTCTTCACGCCGCTGAGGGTTCTGCGCAGGGATGGCCAGAAACGGGAGCATCACCCCTGTCACCTGCAGGTGGTCCCCAACCCGCGGGCGAACCATGGAGCCTGGATCGCCTACCGGCCTGACGGCTTCATGGCCTTGGCGGGACTGAACCAACCGCAGATCGATCACCTGATCGCCGATTCAGGGCCCGATCGCGAGCTGCGGTTGCGGTTCCTGATCCGTTTTCGAGAGATCTTCGAGAGCAAGGTGCTGCATGTCGACCAGAAGCTGATGCAGATCTATGCGCTGGCGGACAAGGCGGAGTTCGCTGCGATCTGGCCCAGCTTTCAGGTCGACAACTTCCCTGACAACGTCTTCCTTTCGGAGCTGACGAAGTTACGCGGCATCGGCGACCAGAAGGCTCTGCTGCTCTGGCAGGCAGGCCTGAGAACCCCGGCCATGGTGCAGAGCGCCAGCGACCGGGATCTGCTCTCGATCCGCGGAATCGGACCGAAGCTGATCGCCCAGCTCAGATCCCAGACGGCAGCCTGAACTCCTTTAAAAGAGCCGCTTGGAGCCCCGCTTCCAGGTCCGCATGATGGCGGCACGCAGATCCTTGGATTGCTGACGCGCCGGCATGCGCCGCTGCTCCAGAAACAGCCCATCGTTCATCGCGACCCGCAATCCGATCACGGCCAGCAGAGCGAGGGATTTCAAGGCACCGCAAAGATCTGGGCCGGTTATCCCGTAGCCATCCGGGTCCTGACGTAGCCCTGACTACAGATTGATCGCCAAGAAGAAAGATGTCTTTGTGCTGAAAGGCACAGTCAGAGGGACCAGGGCCCCAAGAGCGTGACAAGACGACGCCATGCGGCACCGCGATGCAGACATCCTTCAGCAATCCCTGCCTGGTTCGATTCAGTGATCCCCAGGCTCCATATCGAGGCGCCTGGTCGCTGTATTGCGCCAACAACCAGGGCGCCTATGCCGCCTGCCACGAACTCCTGGAACAGGGCCTTGGCACCCGCGTCGTGGAGCAGCGGGATCTACAGAACCTGATGGATGCGCGGCGTTTCAGTCAGCACCTGATCCTGCACGGATGGTCCCCGCAGATCATCAGCTCCGAACAGGGCTACCGCTTGATTGGCGCTTAAGGCCGAGGCAACAATCTCCAAACATCTCTAGGGTCGAGACGACTCGGCCGCACCATGGGGATCCGCAAACAGCTGCTCGCCTGGCTCTTTGGGGTGGATGTCGCCCTGATCGAGAAGCTCGAAAAGAAACTCAGCAAGCAGGCGAGCAAAGGCGGCAAAGACGGCAAGGACGGCAAAGGCCGCAAGAGCAAGAAGCAGCGCAAGAGCGGCAAGAAGAGCAGCAAGCTCCAGGTAGAGGTGAACGACGAGCTCAGCGCGCTGCCCCGGACGACACCGGAGCAAGAGGCCGCGCGGATCCTGGAGCGGGCTGAGGCTGAGGCCGCCCACAAAAAAGGCGCCCCCTAAGGAGCGCCGGCGCCATCACGATTTGGATGGGGCGTGCCCAGAGCAACGATCAATAGATCGGAGCCCAGGCCTGTCTCACGCTGACGAGCTGAGCCTGGTGCAGGCGCTGGGCCTTCAGGATCTGCGCGCGGATGAGGGCGAGGGTGTTCATGGCATGCGCCTCGAGATGGCAGCCCCGTTCCCTGCTGCCAAGGCATGCATCCCCGAAGGGACGAACGTACTGAAACAGTAACAACTGCTACCAGAGAAATCTGTATCGTGTTGTACTTCGGCGTGCCATTGACAGCACGAAGGGAGTCGGGCCATAACCGATTCGGATGCGGTCGAGAAGACACCGCGATCCAGGCGGGGGCTGCTCCTAGCCCCCAACCAACCCTCCGCGAACAGCGCGGCATCAGCAGTGGCGCTAAAAGGGTGGGCCCAGATCAGGCCGGCATGGAACACGCATTGATCGCCTTTCTGGCCATCGGGGCCGCGGTGCTCACCCTGGGCGCCTGGATGGTCTCGAACCTGAGCTCCAGGGAGTCCAACTAGGACTCGCCGCCCCAACCGGGACGCGCCGTCTTGGCGAGATCCACCAAGGCAGCGTCCACCGCAGCGCACTGACACCCCGGGTAGGTCTTCCGCGCCCAGTCCAGAGCCTGCTGCCGGTTTTCCGCCTCCACGGACTGCGCCTGAGATCCCTCAGGCCCGCTGCAAAACACCTGGAAGCGCCGAAGCATGGTTCCGACCACTGCACCAAACCCATCCCTAGCCACGAAAACGAGGCACAAGGCACCCATGCCGCCATTCCGTAGCTAGGTCTGGGGACCAAGGCCCCGGCGCATGTCCCTCCTCAGCGGACCACTGGAATTGATCTGGGGCATGGCCGGCCTGATGAAGGCACTGCTGCTGGATCCGCCCCAAGGCCAGAAGGGGCCAGCCCGGCAAGGCGACAGAAACCGCGAGAGATCGACCTGAATCTCGTTACATCCGGTTACAGTGGCTTTACCTTTCGAAACAAAGCCATGGAAGCCGACTACGGGATGGCCATCACGGCGATGCTGGCCTTTGGCGCACTGCTGACCGCAGGGGTGGTCTACGTGCTGTCGCGCCCCAGCGATCTCGGCCCCAACCGTCCCTGATCGGAGACCTCACCATGCAATCCAATCAAGTCAACGAGGCCTGGTGCCGCAACCGGGCTGAGCACTCCATCCACCAGCAGCAGCTGCAGAGCGTGGAGCGCTTCAACGGTCGGATGGCGATGCTGGGCATCGTGATCGGTGTGATCACCGAGGGGCTCACCGGTCAGGGCATCGCCCATCAGATCGGTCTGGGCGCCCTGGTGGATGGCTATGCCGCCTGCCATACCCAGTACCTCCCCTTCTGCTTCTAGACAGCGTCTAGTCAGCAGACCCCCCGCCCCGTAGATCGATCCATGGCCCCTGAGCAGTTCCAGTACGAACCGGTCGAGTCCTTCGGCCGGAGCATGACGAGCTCCCTTCCCTGGAACACCTCCGCTCTGGAGGCCGTGGAACGCCTCAATGGGCGCGTGGCGATGCTCGGTTTCGCGGCAGCCCTGATCGGGGAATGGATCAGTGGCCATGGACCCGCTGGTCAGGTAATCGCGCTGATCCGCTGGTATCTGAGCTGAGGCTGACGAACCGCCGGCGCCCTTGCTAGGCCGAAGCAAGAGCAAGCCCTGGAGCCATGAAACGCATCTTCGAGGTCTTCCATGCCGGCCCCGCCGATGTCGGGCGCTTCCACGTCGTGGCGCGCACCCGGCAGGAAGCCAAGCAATTGGCGTGCGCGAATTATCCCGAGCATCAGGTGGCGGTGTTTCCCAGCGAGCTGATCAGGACGGAGTGGCGCTACGACCTGCTCATGGAGTGGCAGAAGACGCTCTAGACCTCGGGCTTGGCGGAGCGCGAGACGATCAGGTTCAACTCCGAGGCCCAGGCCAGCAGATCGTTCGTCGCGGTCAGGACCTCCAGGGATCGCGTCCAGGCCTCATGCAGATCCGGGGCCGCCAGGACGTAGTCCTCCGCCAGCTCATAGGAGCGCACCAGGGAACAGGCGCCCTTGAGCCGCTCAGGGGTCAGGTTGTGGTCGAGCACCTTCTCCAGAAGGCCCAGCTGCCAGAAGGCTCGCCCCACGCCGCGCTCCCCTGAGAAGCTCTGCTGCAGGGTCTGCACCACGGGCTGAAAGTCTGGTCGCCGGAATCGGTCCATGCACCAGGCCTAACACTGTCTAAATCTCTTCTGCAGCGAAAAATCAGCGCAGCGCCCCGAGGCAGGACAGAGGGTTGCGGATTTCTGGCAGCTGGGCCATGACCGATGGGATGGCAGGGGCAGAACCCGAAACCCCGCCAGCAATGGCCCTCGGCCCCCCGGGGGCTTTTGCATGCCCGTCCCGCTGAGATGAGATGACAACTGCACGCGCACCCCGACACGACCGCGAGGACGACCCGCGCCTGGTGGCCCAGACCCCGGAGGGATCCACCATTGAGGCCCTGGAGGATGGCCGCTACCGGGTCTGTTTGCCCCAGGGGCCCTGTCAGACGGTGAGCGGACTGCACCGCGCCAATGACCTTCTCTATTGGAGCGAGCAGACCAGACCTCAGAAGAACCTGCTGGAGGGCTGATTCCGGCCGAGCGCCATGAAAAAAGCCCCGGGGCTCTGCCCCGGGGCTTTGGCGCAGAGGCGCCTGATCAGTGCACGTCGTTGCAGGTGCAGCGCTTGAGGTTCTCCCAATCCTCAAGGACATGGCCGCAGCCATTGACCACGCAGTGGAGAGGGTCGTCGGCCACCACAGTGAAGATGCCGGTGGACTCGGTGATCAGATCACTGATGCCCGGGATCAAGGCACCACCACCGGCGAGAACGATGCCGCGGGCGTGAACGTCAGCAGCCAGTTCAGGGGGAGTTTGCTCAAGAACGCGCTTGATGGATTCAACAATCGCGCGCAGGGGCTCTTCAATGGCGCTGCGAATCTCGAGGGCCGTCACCGTGATGCTCTCGGGCAGCCCGGTGCGATTGTTGAAGCCGCTGACCTCCATATGGCGGTCATCATTCTTGGCATTGGCGTGGGCAGATCCGATCTGCAGCTTGACCTTTTCAGCGGTGGATTCACCGATCACCAGGCCGTAGGTCTTCTTGAGATAAGCCGCGATGCTTTCGGTGATCTCATCACCAGCAATCCGGACCGATTCGCTAGCGACAGGAGAGCCAAGGCTGAGGACAGCCACATCGGTTGTACCACCACCGATGTCGACAATCATGCTGCCGACGGGTTCGGTGATCGGGAGGCCAGCACCGATGGCAGCAGCCACGGTTTCATCAATCAGATAGACCTCTTTGGAGCCAATGATGCCGGCCTCACGCACAGCCCGGCGCTCCACATCGGTGATGCTGCTTGGGATCCCGACGACCATGCGGGGAGCCGTGGTCTTACCGGCATTACCGCGACGCATGAAGGTCTGCATCATCAATTCGGCCGCTGCGTAGTCAGCAATCACGCCGTCACGCAGGGGACGAATCGCCTGAATGGATTTCGGTGTTTTACCGATCATCTTCTTGGCGCCGGCGCCCACCTCGATCGGAACTCCGCGCTCAATATCCAGAGCAACGACGGATGGTTCGTCGAGAACGATGCCTTTACCTGAGACGTACATCAGGGTGTTCGCTGTACCCAGATCGACTCCGATGGAGGAATGATTCCGGAAAGGCCAGAACATGGTTTTTTTGCTGATCAACCCAAAAGTGGCCAGTGGCGTTTATTCGTCCGTCGTTGTTAATGAAATCTTCCAATCTCTGACATCGCTTGTCTTGATGGCCTGCAGATCGCGATCGAGATCCAGCACACCACAGGCGGCGTGGGGCATGCCGTGATCTCCACCTGTAGTGCATCAAGAAGGCATGAATGGCCCTACTCAGTGGGTTAAGGTCAAACGGAGCAGGCTGCCGGCTGATCAGCGCGGCATCAGGCATCAACAGAACGGCGATCGGCCCGGCAGGGTTCATCCTCTTCCCATGACTCTCGGGCGCTTCCTGGTTTTCTTCGTGATCGGCCTGGTGGTGGCCTACACCTGGAAACTCACCTGGCTGGTACTCCTGCTGGTCCTGGCTCTGCTGGCCGTGGTGGTCAAGCTCTGGTGGAACCCCTGAGGCCATGGCGGAGACCACGACCCACAACGGGGCGACCTACAAGCTGACCAGGCTCCCCTCAGCCCTGGAGGCCTCGAAGGCAGCAAACCGCATCCGCCCCTGGCTGAGCCGCAGCGAGGAGGAGAAGAAGCAGCAGGACCGGATTGCCCGGGTGCGCCGCGACAGCGGTATCCCCTCCCCTGACGAATGGATGTGGTGAGCTGAAACCATGGATCGAACATTGAAAGGCGTGGCCTACGTCTCGGTCTGGGTCGTGATCTGGGGCACCGTGGCCTCCCTGATCGACGCCGTCCTGCTGGAGCGCGAGATCTACGCCACCGCCAGCCTGGGACAGGCCATCACCTTTGTGGGCTACGGGGCCGCCACGGTCGTTCTGGCCTGGCGCTACGCCCCGCGCTTTCTCGGCAACGACGAGGGCTCAGAACCCTGAGAAAAGCTGCGGCAGAAGCCGATCCAGCCGATTTTTATTCATTGATCAGGGCAAAAGTATCGCGGGAAATCATCAGGAAAAAAGCTAAATAATGGCGATCTGACTTCTCTCTGGCGGCTAGCGGTAGGGGGCTCTCAAGACAAGAGTCAGCCATGTCGAAACATCAGCTGGAACTGTTCATGGCGAAAGCCAAGGGCAACACCACGATGCAGCGTGAACTGGATCGCTGCGGCAGCAACAACAGCTGCGTCGTCGCTGTTGCCCGCAAGCACGGCCACAAGTTCTCCCCAGCCACCCTCACCCGCTGGCAGCACGACCACCACAGCGAGGGCTGAGGCCGCCACCATCTCCGCCATGGCCGGATCCTGCGGGGTCCGGCTTTTCTATGGTTGGTCCATGGGTGCTCTCAAGCAGACCGCGGCTCTTGTGATCGCTGCTGCCCTGAGCTGCGGCGCCCTGAGCGTTGGCAACACCGCACAGGCCCAATCCCTGGATGCCCTGCAGGGGGCAGCACGGCGTTGCTTCAGCAGCCGGGATCCCCGGAGCTGCAGGCAGGCCATGGAGCTCTCCCATCAACTGCGGGTCAAGGCCGACGCCAAGGAGATCCTGCGCTGCTACACGGCGCTGCTCAGCGTGGAGGCCATGCTGAACCTGAGCCAGCTGGGCGAGAGCGATCCCGCCCGCGATGAGGGCGCACTGCAGCAATCGGGCCAGGAGTGCCAGGCGCTGCAGCGAAGCTGAGCGGACTGGTCAAGAGCAGCATTCGCTGCCAGCCTGAGGGCATCAGCCCGCTGGACTGCCATGCACTCCGCCCAGGCCCTCCGAGAGCGCTACGCCACCGGTCAGAGCAGCCCGGGTGAAGTGAACGCCATTGCCCGGGTTTACTCCTCCATCAAGCAACTGAGCTATTCGCAGGCGCTGGAGGAGGTTCACGACGGCCTGGGCTATGGCATGGCCGAAGACATTGACTGCCAGCAGGGGGGCTTCCCCTGGGGCGACGTCGAACAGTCCCTGATCCCCGTGGGCCGGCGCTGGATCAATCAGGGCTGAGCACGTGATGGCTCAGCCCCGACATGGCCAGCCCAGACGGCGTGATCAGGACTTGGGAACGAAGAGCTGAGAGAGGAAAAAGAGGATGCCAGCGCCAGCCAGAGCGGGCAGGATCACAGGCACGCCACGGGGAGCAACGGCGGAGGCCAACACCAGGTAATCCATGGTGAGATCAACAGGAACCGAAGTGTTGTAGCACCGGCCTTAGGGCCTGTCTTGGCGGGTGAAACCAGTCGATAAGCAGCGCTTGCGGCGCCGCCTCAGAACCACTCCGAGACGGCTTCCTCGCGGGTATTGACGCGCGCTTGCGGGGTGCTGCGCTCGAATTCCAGGCGGATGGAGCGCTCCTGCTCGCCATCGGCGGCCACGGCACGGATCGGGTAGACCTGCTCGCCATCCCGGAAGGGCACCTGCATGCGGAAGGTGCCATCGCTCTCCAGGGGAACCTGACGATCACCGATGAACAAGGTGGCAGCCGGATCGGTGGCGCCGTACACGATCAACTCGGCATCCGCCACGAGCCAGAAGGAGCGCTCCCGGCTCAGGCCGGCACCGGACTCATTGCGGCCGCTGGCCCAGACGCCAACCCCGGAATCATTGAGGCCGCTGGACTCGAAGTCCTGCTCATGCAGCACCTCCGAACCGACCCGGCGACTGCGGGTGCGCACCGCAGCGCGCTGGTAATGCTGCTCATGCAGCACACCACTGCTCACCACGGGCTCCGGCCAGCTGGCGCTGACGGGTGGTTCATCCAGGGAGAAGGGAACAAAGGTGTCCGCGATGCGGCTGGAGGGATCCATGCCGGGCACATGGGCCACGGAGGAGAAGGCCAGGGAATACCAACCGCCGCTGCGCAGGCGGTAGCCCAACTCGACCCGGTAGTCGCGGTTGTCGAGGGGGACAGGCATGAACCACTCGCTGCTGCCGGCCTGCACCACGATTTCCTGCAGGGTGTGGGGATGCGCCTGGTTGCTGCCAAGACCCGTCACGTCGGCGAGACGGATGCAGAGCTGGGTGGCTCCAGCCTTCTGGGCGCGCTTCAGATCAGCCGCGCTGATGGTCCAGAAGCAATAGGCCCACTGGGGATCGCGGGGCAAGAAGACCACGTGGGTGGCCGCGGACTCGGCCGACGGCTCGACCAATTCGACAGTTCGGCCCGGCGGATCCAGGGAGGGCAAACGATCCTTGATGGTGCTCTTGAGGCGACCGGGGATCAGCTCACGGATCCAGCCCAGGGCGCCCTTGCTTTCAGCCTTGGCGTTCGGGTTGTTCTCGCCCATAGCCCTGCCCTCGTGGATGTCGGACCATCGTCACCGAAGGGACCAGGCGAGAAGCGGCTCTGTCAGGGGATCGCTACCACCGGGGATCAGTCCGGCTCGGCCTCCAGCCGCCGGCGGGCTTCCTCCAGGGCTCGTTGCTCCGGCTCAGTCATGGTCGGTGTGTGCAGATCGAGAGATTGCAGGCTCTCGATCACAGCTGAGGCCACCACCAGCCTGGTGAACCATTTGTGATCTGCCGGGATCACGTACCAAGGGGCCTGCTCGGTCGCGGTGGCGCGAATCATCTCCTCGTAGGCCTGCATGTAGTCATCCCAGAAGGCCCGCTCGGCCAGATCCGCGGCGGAGAACTTCCAGTGCTTCTGGGGGTTCGTCAGCCGTTCCTGGAAGCGGCGCTTCTGCTCAGCTTTCGAGAGATGCAGGAAGAACTTGCGCACCAGAAATCCGTTGGCGCCGAGATAGGCCTCGTAGTGGCGAATCTCCTGAAAGCGCTGTTGCCAGATCCCGGGGGTCACGAGCCCAGCTGGCAGGGCTTGGCGTGCCAGCTGGTCCTGATGGACCCGCACCACCAGGGTCTCCTCGTAATAGCTGCGGTTGAAGATGCCGATGCGACCGCGCTCGGGCAGGCAGCGATTGACGCGCCAGAGGTAGTCGTGGCTGAGTTCCAGGGAAGACGGGGCCTTGAAGGAGGTGACCTGACAACCCTGGGGGTTCACCCCGCTCATGACGTGCTTGATCGTGCCGTCCTTCCCGGCCGCATCCATGGCCTGGAACAGCAAGATCACGCCCCACTGGCCCTGGGCGTAAAGCCTTTGCTGCAGCTCTGAGAGCTGGCGTACCCCGTCCTCCAGGGCCGCCTTGGCCTCCTTCTTGCCCGGGGCGAGGTCCCCGGTGCTGGCGGGATCCACCGCGCTCAGGCGAAAGGTGTCTCCGCAGCTGACCCGAAACGGCGCGCTGAGGGACTGAGCAACCATGGCAGGCCCTGCAGAGATGCACGACCTCCAGCCTGTCCATGGCCAACGCTCTTGTCAGTGCTGCCAAATCAGGGCGCCCTGAGCACAATCGTGGTGACCGCAAGTACCCCATGCTCGGCAAACGCCACCTGGCCGGCTGCCTGCTGCTGGCCCTCAGCGGCTCCTCTGTGCAAGCCGCCGAGAGCCTGCTCTGGAAGCTCCAGTCAGCCGTCCAGGCCTGCGCGGAGCAGAGCCAGGGCAACGGCTGCCAGCAGGTGCGGACCACCCTGAGCCAGATCAAGCAGTCGCCCCGTTTTCAGCAGGCCTCTCACCTCTGCAAAGAGGAGATCAGCGAACTGGAGGCCCTGGTGGGCCTGGTGAAGCAGCAGGACGCCACGGCCAACGACCTGTTCTCCTCGGGCGGGGACGTGCAACAGGCCTGCAGCCCCTTCCAGCTCTGAACCACGCCTGAGCTCAGCCACGCTTCAGCCCAGCCACGGTCAACTGCCGAACTGGATTTCGGTTCTGAGGAGGAAAAAAATCACGCCTAGGTCTCGTCAGCTCTGCCGGCGGAACCCATGGCCCAAAGCCCCAGATGGGCAGCCCTCAGCGCCCTGGCGCTCTCAACCCTGGCGCTCCCGACACTGCCCGTCCCGGCGGGACAAGCGCAGGAGCTGGCACGGGCCAGTGAGGTGCGCTTGAGCTTCGAGCGCACGGACCGCCGGCTCAGCCGCACGGGCGATCCGATCTGGGACCTACGCGTGGAGATCCCGGGAGAACCGGTCCGTCATTTCGAGGCCGTCAGCGGCCGAGCCGATCGGCAGGGGGCAAACCGTCATCAGATGGGCAGCGAAGCGCCCCTGCCCCAGGGTCAGTACGCCATTGGGGCGATCGAGCCCCTCGGCCGTCAGGATCCCAGCGAACTCGGCCCGATCTGGATCGGCATCGAACCGCTCTTCCCCACCGGACGCCGGGTGCTTGGCATTCATCTGGATCCCAGTGCTGGGCGCAACTGGAACAGCGGCACGGGGGGCTGCATCGGCCTGATTCACAGGGCCGACATGCTGAACCTGGCGCAACTCCTCAAGCGCAGCCCGGTGCAGAGCCTGGTGGTGAATAACTGAGGTTGAGTCCCTTGTGGTCAACTCAGGCGGACCTTGCTAGAGCAGGAGTACCGCCGAGGTGGAACAGCGGCCACCAGCGCTCCACTGATTCAGCCGGCGGCAATGGTCACCTGCTTAGGTTGCACCATTCCTCACACCCCCCGACCCCGCCTTTGGCGGGGTTTTTTGTCTCAAGCCGCGGCCGGCAATTCTTCCCGCTTGAGCAGCACGGCCCCCTCGGCAAGCAGCAGACGATGCCGCTGCACTTCCTGGTCGCTTGGAACCACGACGCTTTGGGCGCCGCCGTTCATCCAGAAGTGCAATTTCACCTGGGCAGCTGTGCAACCTGCGGAGAGCGCATCGCGGCCAGTCATGCAGATGGGTGTGACTGGGGCCATTGAGCCGCACAGAGCGAGCGGCTGTCGTAGCCCCGACTACTGGCCGCGGCGGCCATCGGTAGTGATTGCTACACGAGAAGGGCCGGCCTGATCCATAGGTTCAAAACAAGCAAAACGGTCCATGGCGCTTCAGCTCAAAGCCAATCCACCCAGGCCGCAGCCCACCCAGGGCGCCAAGGGATGGTGGGCCTTCAAGCAGGCCTCCGCGGAAGGCGAGCCCGCCTTGCCCAGCCTCCGCCGGTGGGAGCTCTGCGGCAACCAGAAGCATTACCAAAACCTGAGCTGGTAATCCCCTAGGCCGCCAGACGCATCCACTCCTGTTGCAAGGACGCGGGAATCGGTCGTGGCTGATAGTCCCGTGGATGGCTCGGACCATGCCGCAGGACGGCATTCACCACCACCGCAGGCCTGGAGCCACGGTTGATGGCGCCATGGGGAACGCCGGGGGGAATGCGAACCCAGGTGCCTTCGTCATCACGCAGGGTGATGCAGCGCAGGCGGCGCTCCTGCAGGACGATCAGATCAAAACTGCCACTGAGCACCAACAATTGATCCGTCTGAAAGCGATGGCAGAAGAGCTCACCGCGCTGGGCCGTACTCACTTCGGCGATCAGTGTTTCATCACTGGCCTGAGGCTCTGAAAACAACAGCGAGCCCGAGAGGGAATTGGCTCGGGGAACAATCTCAACCTGGCGGGAATTCATCAGACATCGCATCGGCATGGACCCACGTTCGCGCCGCCTTCAGAAGAGCTGTCGTCGTGAATGTTGCAGTTGAGCTCTCCAATCAGCGTTTCCACGCAGCAG
>Ga0129336_10000932_pt1 | contig 17344 bp, 12 predicted proteins | sample CPB6_02_DNA_FD_96878 | JGI IMG/M metagenome (GOLD analysis project Ga0129336, IMG submission 96878) | Freshwater to marine salinity gradient microbial communities from Chesapeake Bay, USA - CPBay_Sum_0.6_0.2_DNA | ecosystem: Environmental > Aquatic > Marine > Coastal | place: USA: Chesapeake... | reverse complement strand
GCACCCCACCCATTTGCCTCCGCACCGGGATGTGTGCGGACGCCCTGACAGGAGGTAACTGATGTCCCGTAAAGACGACCCAGAAGTGATGGAAGCCAAGCTGCGCTACTTCATCGGCGTGGCTCTAACCGTGATCCTTGGCGGCACGATCTTCGTGATCCTCTACTCGTTGGTCTTCGTGACCCAGCCGCTCGGCGAGAGCTCCGAGAATGACCGCAAGTTCTTCGAGCTGCTGACCCCCATCGCCTCGTTCATCGTCGGCGCTCTTGGCGGCGTGATGGCGGCAGGCAACAACCGCAATAAGGGTGGAAATGACGACGAGCAGTACGTCGCCCCCGTCGAGGAGTACAAAGAATGATCGGACGCATCGTCGGGATGCTTGTTGGCCGCAAGCTGAAAGAGAAGGCCGTTGACGCCGTGCTGGATAAGGTGAACCTGCCTGACCCGGTTGAGGGTGCCATCAAGGTTGCAGTCACTGGAAACGTGGGCGACCTGCTGGGCAACATGGGCAAAGACATGGCCGTGGACGCCGTTCTTGACGGTGTAACCAAGAAGAAGCCCAAAAAGTGAAGTGGCTCGGCATCCTTCTCTTGTCGGCCAGCCCTGCGCTGGCCGCTCCATATGAGATCACCCGGGTGATAGATGGCGATACGGTAGAGATTGCGGTGGACTTTCTGCCCGAGCCCCTGCCGCCGAAGTTGTCGATCCGGGTAATGGGCATAGACACGCCCGAGAAGGCACCGCGCGCCCAGTGCGATGCCGAAGCCGCCTTGGCTAAGAAGGCCAGCGCCTTTACGAAGAACGCCGTGGCCAACGCCCTCGAGGTCGATGTCGTGATCCTCAAGTGGGACAAATACGGTGGCCGGGTGCTGGGTGAGGTCTATCTGGACCACCAGAGCCTTGCCGAAAGCCTCGTCTCCGCCGGGCTGGCCCGGCACTACAAAGGTGACGCCAAGCAGTCTTGGTGTGAATAGGAGAACATAGATGACCCTGCTGACTGTAGACCAACTGCGCGTGATGATCCCAACCAACAAAGAGGTTGAGGCTTGGTGCGAAGAGCTAAACAAGGCACTCCCGAAGTATGACATCACCACGCCACAGCGCATTGCCGGGTTTATCTCTCAGTGTGCGCACGAGTCGATGGACTTCAACGCCCTGTCCGAGAACCTGAATTACCGCGAAGAGACGCTGAACAAAATCTTCTCGCGCTACTTTGGCCCCGGCAAGCGCAACGCTGCCGAATACGCCCGCAACCCTGAGAAGATCGCCAACTACGTCTACATGGACGAGTTCCGCACCTCGAAGCTGGGCAACACGCAACCCGGCGATGGCTGGCGCTTCCGTGGCCGTGGCCTCAAGCAGTTGACTGGCCGGGATAACTACACTCGCTTCGCCAAAGACTACGACATGACGGCTGAGCAAGCCGCTGAGTGGCTGGAGACGAAGGAAGGCGCGTTGGCCTCGGCCCTCTGGTTCTGGAACACTAAGAACCTGAACGCAGTTGCCGACACCGGCGACGTGGTGCGCCTGACCAAGATCATCAACGGCGGCGACATCGGCCTTGCGGATCGTCAGGCCCGCTACACCCGCGCCATGGCTGCGCTGGGCGGCAAAATCACAGCTCCTGCACCGGCTGCCGCCTCCGAAGCCACTGTCGGGTCTATGCGTCGTGGCTCCAAGGGCGAGGGCGTCAAGAAACTGCAGGCAAAGCTTGGTCTTGCGGCTGATGGTGACTTTGGTCCCGGCACCGAGGCGGCGCTCAAGAAGTGGCAGGCTGCAAACGGTCTGACCGCCGACGGCGTAGCTGGCCCTAAGACATTGGCTAAGCTTCTCGGGTGATGTAGTATCTCCCACAACAGGAGACCGCCATGGCACTCACGAAGCTCGTATTCCGGCCCGGTATCAACCGCGAGACTACTGACTACTCTAACGAGGGCGGTTGGTGGGACTGCGACCTTGTGCGTTTCCGGGCCGGAAAACCCGAAACTATCGGGGGCTGGACGAAATATACCCAGACGCCGTTTGCAGGCACTGCGCGTGCACTTTTGTCGTGGACCGCGCTGGATGGGGCAACGTTCAGTGGTTTGGGCACCAACCTGAAATACTACATTATTCAAGGTGGCGGCCTTTACGACATCACCCCAATCCGCGAAACTACTATCGCTGGCGCGGTTACTTTCGCGGCGACAAACGGATCGGCAGTGATTACCGTCTCAGACACTGGGCACGGCGCAACGCTTAACGACTTTGTGACCTTCTCGGGTGCGGTCAGTCTCGGCGGAAACGTCACCGCTGCGCTATTGAACACCGAGCACCAGATCACTCGCATCGTGAACAGTAACAGCTACGAGATCACTCTTAGTGTGACTGCCAACGCCTCAGACAGCGGCAACGGCGGGGCGTCTGTCGTAGGCGCGTACCAGATTAATACCGGGCTAGACACTACAGTTCTGGGCGGCGGCTGGGGCGCAGGCGGTTGGTCTCGAGGTACTTGGGGTTCAGGTACTACAATCTCTACCGCTGTGTCTCAGTTGCGCCTGTGGTCGCACGACAACTTCGGGGAAGACCTGCTGTTTAACGTACTTGACGGGGGTATCTACTACTGGGACCGCACGCTCGGAACCGGAACCCGTGCAGTGCCGCTCAGTTCGCTTTCTGGGGCCAGTGCAGTGCCAACGATAGCACGCTCTGTTCTCGTTTCGGAAAGAGACCGCCACGCTATCGCGTTCGGCTGCGACCCCGAGGGGGCTTCTGGGCAACAAGACCCGCTAACTATTCGGTTCTCCGACCAAGAGAACATCGCGGAATGGGCCTCTACCCCCCTTACGACCGCCGGTGAACTCAGGATTAGTTCTGGGTCAGTCATCGTCTGCGCGGTGCAGACCAAACAGCAGATTCTCGTGCTGACAGACATCTCCGCGCACGCAATGCAGTATCTTGGAGCGCCGTACACCTATGGTATCCAAGAAGTGTCGGCCTCGATCTCCGTCATGTCCCCGAACGCAGCCGTGCCTGTGGGCGATGCGGTATTCTGGATGGGGAAGGGAACGTTCTATCTTTACAACGGCGCGGTGTCACAGCTGCCGTGCGACGTAAAGGAGTTCGTGTTCTCGGACTTCAACAACTCGCAGACTATGAAGGTAACGGCAGGGCACAATGGTGCGTTCTCTGAGGTTTGGTGGTTCTACCCGTCCGCAAACAGCTTCGAGAACAACCGCTACGTCGTGTTTAACTACGAGCAAAACATCTGGTACTACGGGGCTATGCCGAGAACGACGTGGGTCGACAAGGGCGTTATCGAAAACCCTGTGGCTGCATCCCCTGACGGCTACCTGTACTACCAAGACTTTGGCCTTAACGATGGCAGCGCTAACCCGCCAGCCCCACTGTCTGCCTATGTGCAGTCCAGTGCTATCTCTATAGGCGAGGGCGACCAGTTCGGGTTTGTTACCCGTATGATACCGGACATCACGTTCCGAAACTCAACCAGCGTCAACTCTACGGTGTCAATGACGCTGCAGGTTCGTAATTTCCCCGGGGGAACTTACTTCGCCGAGAACGATAGGTCTGTGATAAAGACTGCGTCATACCCTGTGGAGCAGTTTACACAGCAGGTCTATACCCGCCTGCGCGGGCGATCTTTGGCGTTCCGCCTGTCCTCGGCAGAGGTTAACACAGCGTGGAGACTCGGCGAGCCACGTGTCGATATTCGCACTGATGGGAGGAAATAACCGTGCCCACGAACACCCCTAGCCCAGTTCTGCCATACCCTCCCAAGGAATACAGCGCGGAGCACATGGCTAAACTGAACCGTGCGATAGAAGTGTTCATGGAGCAGACGCGAAACCCCGGTGAGGGAGTACTGGCTGCACTTACCCTGTTGAGTCTCCCAGAGTATGCCGACAACGCCGCAGCTATCGCCGGAGGTATGCGGGTCAATGCTATATACAAGACGTCTGCCGGTGAGCTTCGGATTGTCGTGTAGCGCGGCATCTGCTAAGTTGTGTCAAACTCGCTAGAGGAACTGCCATGCTTCCGATGATCTTGGGCTTTCTCGGGTCCGCCTTCGCCCCGGCCATCGCCGGTGCCACCGGCATCGCCGCCCTCGCTAGTCCGCTCCTCGCAGGTGCCGTGGGTTCTGGGCTCGGGTCCGCCATCCAGACGGGTGATATCGGGCAGGGCATTAAGACCGGCCTTGGCTCTTTCTTCGGCGGTAAGCTCCTCGGCGGACTCATGGGCAGCACGGCTGGTGCGAGTGCAGCAAACGCGGCTACTGCTGGCATGGCACCCGGCTTCGCTGCTGGTGCTGGGGGCACGACCACATCGCTTCTCCCCCAACTGCAGGCCGCTCAGGCGGCACAAGCCGCACCCAAGGGCATTGCGGGTCTGTTTGGTCAGGGCGCGGTCGGCCAAGGATTGCGTAGCGGTATGGACTTTATGGGTTCGGCCCAAGGTATCGGCTCCGCGCTAGGTACCGCACTGACCGCACCAGCACCGACAGTTAAGGTTGAAGAAGACAAACCCACCGAAGCTGACAAAGAGATGAAGCCGATCCCGCGGCGGATGCTCACTCCTCCGCCGGGCTACCGCCCCGGCATCGACCCGGAGTTTAACTACGGTCTAAGCACGCCATACTCCTACGGGGACATTCTCGCCTACCGAGATCAGGGCGTGCTGCCCTACGCCGAAGGCGGCGAGATCGAGATGGACGAAGAGACCGGCGAGTTTAAGGTCGAGACTGAGCGTCCGGTCGCCGGAAATGAGAAGACCGAAATCACCGATGCCATTGCAGCTATCAAGGGTCAGCATCCGCAGCCCGAGATCGCACTTGGTAAGTTCTTGGCCAAGTATGGCGAGGAAGCCCTGCGTGATCTGGTGGACTCCGTGCAGTCTGGTGAGTTCGACGACACCCGCGAGCGCTTTGCCAACGGCGAGAACGGCATGGTCCGTGGCCCCGGCGATGGCTCCGGCGTAGACGACAAGGTGCCCGCCACGATTGATGGCGAGCAAGATGTGCTCCTCGCCGACGGCGAGTTCGTGCTCCGCAAGGATGCCACCGACGCACTCGAGAAGAAGTTTGGTGGGGGCTTCCTCTCCGCGGTTAACTCCGCAGGTGATAAGGCACCCGAGGTACTCAAGAAGAAGGCAGCCGCATGACGCCCGAGTTCGACACCGAAGCGTGGCGCGAGCTGCGCGACCGAAAGATGATGGAGTGGACCGGAGACATAAACGTCATCTGGTTCATTCGTCAGTTCGGTGACGTGTGTGAAGTCTTCGACGACCTTATCGACAAGGACAAGCCCGTTACGGATGCGGATATTGCGCGCGTGCTGTTTGTGGTTCTCACAGAGCTGCCGCTGAATCCGTTCTTTGACAAGTACAAACACCAGCTCATCCCTATCATTGTCACGGGGATTAACGCTTGGCTGGATGCTAATAAGCTGGAGAAGGGGTCGCAGAACGACCGAGTCTTCGCCTACGTACTGCGTGACTGGTACGCCGAGATCATGGCATACTGTGTATACTTGTGCCGTGGTCGCGACTACATGCAGTCCGTGAGTATGGAAGTTAGAGGGTTTTTTACCCACCATGAAACCCTTGAGCAATATAGGGAGATGCTCCCATGAGCATGGGCGGAAGCAGCAGCGCACCGACTAACCAGACAGTTACGCAGACGAACATCCCCAAGGAGTTCATGCCGTACTTTGAACGCCTCATGGGGCGTGTCGAAGAGCAGTCTCTGCAGCCTTATCAGGCTTACGGCGGTCCGCGGATCGCGTCGTCCGATCAGTTTGGAGATATCGGCGCTGCGTGGAACATGACCCGGAACATCGCTGGTAAGCCGATTGAAGGTCTGTCTTCCGCACAGAATACCATGCAGCAGAATATCGCTAAGGCTGGCGAGCTCGGGCAGTATGCCCCCGGGCAGTTCTCGCAGTATGAATTCGGACCGATCACCGAGTTCAGCAGCGAAGAAGTCCAGAAGCGCATGTCTCCGTATATCGAGAATGTGCTGGACGTACAAAAAGCCCGCGCGGAGAAGGATTTTCTTCGCCAAGCGGGGATCAGAAATACAAAGGCCGCGGCAGCTGGGGCTTTCGGTGGTAGCCGTCAAGCTGTGCAAGAAGGTCTGGCCGGGGCAGATCAGATGCAGTTGCTGTCCGAGCTTGAGGCTACAGGCAGGCAGGCGGCGTTTGAACAGGCTGCACAACAGTTTGGTATGGACCGCGCCGCTAAAATGGAGCTGGATCGTCTTCGTGCAGCTGAACTTGGACGCGTACAGACAGGGACAGAGGCTTCTCGTCAGTTCGGCGCAGGGCAGGGGCTTGCCGCATTGAACGCAGCAAACCTTGGAGCCATGAACTTGGCGCAGCTCGGGCAGATGGGACGTTCCGCGAGTATTCAGGACGCGCAGATGCTCGAGGCCATTGGCCGTGCGCAGCAGGGTGAGGCACAGGCTGGGCTCGATATCGGCTATCAAGATTACCTGCGTCAGCAGGGGTATCCGCAGGAACAGCTCGCGTTCTACTCGGATATCCTCCGGGGCCTGCCGGTCGCCCCGACGAGCTCGCAGACTCAGCAGAGCTACCAGTATTACAACCCGCTCCAGCAGATGCTCGGCGGCGGGCTCTCGGCGCTGTCCCTCTATAAGGCGTATGGTCAATGAACATCGTCAAGCTCCAAGACCAACTGAAAAACTTCTCGCAGGAACAGCTCGTGCGGGAGATGCAGATGCCCTCGGGTAACGCGCCGCAGTTTCTCGTTCTTGGAGAGATCATGCGCCGCAAGCGCATGCAGGACGACTTCACGGCACAGCAAGCCAAGGGCGATCAGGGCACGGTGGCTCAAGAGGCTGTCGCAGCTGCAGGCGTCCCGCAGGGCGGCATCGCCGATATGGCCCGGGCTTTGGCCCCGAGCACTGACATGACGCAGAACACGGGCGTGCAGGCTATGTATGCTGGTGGCCCGGTGAAGAAAATGGCTGAGGGTGACATCGTTGTTCGTGGCGGCAAGCGTTACATCGAGCAGGAAGATGGCACGTACCTCAGCGAGGACGGCGGGGCTCGTATCCTGACGCCCGGCCAAGCTATGCGCCGCGACGTGGAGGCACTCACTAACATCGACGTTGGTGGTGGGCTCCGCAGCGTATTTCAGCCGATTGGTGACACGCTGCGTGGCGTATTTCAGCCCGTTGGCGAAGCGGCTCGCGAGACCCTGCAGCCTGTCGGCGAGACAATGCGCGAGACCATGCAGCCGGTTGGCCAAGACCTGCAGACTCTGTTTGAGCCGCGCGTGGTCGAGCCTTCCGTCCCGACTAGCGCGTTTACCACCGAAGATATCAATGCGGCTATCGAAGCGGCGGCAGCTAAAGACCAGACTGCGCGTACGATGGAAGCCATTCAGGCAGAACGTGCACCGTTCTTTCGCCTGCCGCCTGCTCCAGATCGTAGTGGGCTCAGTGGTAACGCTCCGCGCGATCTTGGCGAAAGCTCCCTTGCGCGTATCCCCGAGCTGCTAAGCACGGAGATCAAAATCGGCCCAGACGGCACCATCACCGCAGTGGCTCCAGAAAAACCCGCACCGAGTAGGGCTGACCGCGACCAGCAGGGTGCCGCAGCTGTGCCTACTCCCGCTGAGGTCAAGGAAGCCGAAACCGCCCGCGTAGCGGAAGCCGCCAAGGATGCTGCAGCTGCAGCGCAGGGTGGCACCGGCGGAGCTGGTGGGGGCGGAGGCGGTATCGCCGGTGTAGGCGGCATGTCGTCCTACGAGCAAGAGCTCATGGACGCCCTCGGACGCCGCGAAAAGGCCGCTGAGCAGGACAAGTGGCTGGCGCTGGCCCAAGTTGGCTTGAACCTCATGTCGTCCACGCAGCCGACACTTGGCGGTGCTCTCGGCGAAGCCGGGCTCAAGGGCGTCGAGGCTGCACGGAGCGCGCGGGATCAGTACGACAAAGATCGCCTCGAGCTCCTCGGTGCAATCGAGCAATCGCGCTTGGCCCGGGCCGCAGCTGCAGCGAAAGCCGCACGTGGTGCCGGTGGGCTTACCCCCTATCAGGCAGCCTCCCTTGAGCGCAATCTGCGCAAAGACGCAGCCGATGAGCTCGAAACCCTCATCACTATGCGCGGTGAGTTGGAAGACCTCGAGGGCAACCCTGTGCCGTCTAAAGTACCGCAGTGGGATGCCCTTACCGCCCGTATCAATGGCCTGATGGGCGAGCTCTACGGAGTAGGTGGCGCGGGCGATGTTGGTGGTGTAGACTTCGTCACGTCTGGTGCCCGCACCAGCGGGTGATGGAGGATATACATGGGCGTGATTAGCGTTTCGGGGCCGTACACTGGCAGCTCCTACCGGGTGCAGATCGCAGGCGACACGCCTACCGTTGACGAGCAGATGGAGATTGACGCGTTTGTCCAGCAGCAGGACACGCGCAAAGCCAAGGAATACGAGGCTCGCTTCGGCACGCAGCTCACCGACGAGGGTGAAGGCGTCTTTAACTATCTTGGCGAAATCCCCAAGGGCATCGCTCGCGGTGCCGTCGGCATGTTCGAATCCGCCCTGCTCGGCGGTGCAACTCTTCTGCCAGAACAGTATGAAGCCCCCGCCCGTGAAGGTATCCGCAGCCTCGCCTATGGTTACAAGCCGCAGGCTGACGTCGGCATGGAAGAGACGGTTGGCGGCACTTTCGGCGAAGCCCTCGGCTCCTTCGGTGCTCTCGGCTTGACGGCCCTCGTGCCCGGCGGGCAGTTTGCTGCCCCCGCCCTCGCTGTTGGTGCTGGTGCTGGTGAAGCGTCGGAACGCGCTCGCGCCGCAGGTGCTACTGAGGAAGAACGTGCCACTGCTGCACTGCTGGGCGCTCCTGTCGGTGCCCTCGAGCTTATTCCGATCAAGTTCATCAAGGTTCTTGGCAAACCCGCTACCGGCACAATCGTAAACCGACTGACTCGTGCTGCCGCCGAAGGCGGTGTCGAAGGTGCGCAGGAAGCCGCTACGACCATCGCGCAGAACCTGATCGAGCAAGGCGTCTACAATCCCGAGCAAGGCACGTTTACGGATACCGGTGAAGCCCTCGGATATGGCGCAGGCGTCGGTGCTCTGGTGCAAGGTCTGCTTGATCTTCTGCCGGGACGTAGCCGTGCGGCTGCAGCACCTGCCCCACAGGAAGAAACCCCGCCCACTCTTGCGCTGCCTGCCCCAGAAGTTGGTGCAGGGGCTTTGCCTGCTCCGGGCACACTTGAGCCTCTGTCTGCTGCGCAGACTCCCGGTGTCGTTGTTCCCCCTGCACCGGCTGGTGCGGTTCGCGGTGGTCCCGGTGTAAAAGTCCCGCCGCTGTCGCTTGAGGCTACGGCTACTGCCAACTCTATCGGCAGCGACCCCCAGATGCTCAGTGCGGTCGAAGCTATTGAGGCTGAGGGCAAGGCCACCGTAGGCGTTATCCAGAAGGCGCTGGGGCTCAGCTACCCGGCAGCCAACGGCATCATGCGCAAGCTCGAGAGCGTCGGCGCGGTGTCTAAATACGAAAAGGGTAAAGAGCGCACGCTGACCCTGCCGTTCAAAGTCTCCGCTATCCGCGAGGCGCAGGCCCCTGCTGCACCGGTAGAAGCCCCGGTCGAACCGACGATCAAGACCGAACCCACCGACGTACCGAAAGCCACTGTCACCGAAGCGCCAGAAGCGCCGGTCCCCAGTGTAAATGAGGCTGTGGCTAAGGCAGCGGTGCCCCCGGCTGAGCCGGAACAGGAGGTCGCAGATGTCCCCGAGATTGCAGCGACTCAGCCAGAAGAAGTGGGAGCTGGCGCTCCGGGTGGTGGACAAGGCGTGGAAGGAGGCGGACGGCCCGCTGACGACACTGGAGGCCCCGCCGGGGTTGAAGCACCTGCAAGCGGAGGACTGGGAAGAAGTGTGTCGGTGCCTGTGGGTCCTGCAGCTGCAGAGGGAGAACAGCCAGCTGCACTGACTGCCCCGACCCTTACGGGCTCTCCGACCGAGATGCAGATGCGTGACGCCGAGAAGGCTCTCGCTCCCATGCGCGACGTCCGCGAGGTCGCAGCCAATTCGGCTGCGCAGAGCGAGCTTGAGGCCGCGTGGAACGCACGCATGGCGAATAAGCCGGAACTGGCTTCACTCATCGACGAGTATTCTGTACCCGACGCTACTGTTCTGGATGACCCGACGACCTCGGAAGACAAGCGCAAAGTGCTCGGACTTTTCCAGCCCGGTGCCATCAAGAAGGGCAAGGCAGGCTCTGCACCTGCGGCTAACGCCCGAGAATATTTCTCGCGGTTCAAGCGCCCCATTGACGCACTCGAGTTCATCGTTGCCGACGCTACGCTGGATAACCAGCGGTTTAAGAACCAGAAGGCCCTCGAAGCCGAAACCGGCACCCTGCCCGCAGGTGACGAGACGATCAGCCCTGCAGAGCGCGAGTTCTTCTCCGGTATGACGCAGGAGCGTGCCAAGCAAGCGCTGGCGTGGGTCGAGGCCAACATGTCTCCGCAGGCGCAAGCCAAGGTGCGGGACCTGCAGCGGAAGTATCGTAAAGCCCAAGAGGCTAAAGTCCCGATGCGGGCGACGTCGACGCTGCCCAGCTCCACCGCTATCGGTGGCCGTGCGGCTAACGCCGAGGAACGCGCGGCGCTCGAGCAAGAACTGACCGTGCAGGCGCAGAATAAAGCCGCCCAGCAGGGCGAAACCAAGCGGCTCGTATCGCTTGGGGGTCAGGGGCTCGAAGCACTTCTCGCACGCGCCGAGGAGACCAAGGCACCGATCCAGCGCCGTGCTGTCGGCATGCGGAAGATGACCGCTGAGGATCAGATTGACTTCGTCGCTGACCAAATCCTTGGCTTGAAGTTCAATCGCCCGCAGGAAGTTCTGGACCTCGGCTCCCCGCTGCACCCAGCGGTGGTCAATCAGCTGCGCCGGGGCAACCTCGAGCTGGCGCTGCGCGCCTTGCAGCTCTACGCGCCTAATGACCGGATCAAGCGTATCGTCCGTGCACTGGCCCCCTACGCACAGGGGACCTCGGTGCAGATCGTCAAAGACCTGCGGGACGCCGACGGTGCGGCTCTGGCTGGGCAGTATCGCCGCTTTTTCCCGGGCAAGCCCAGCGAAATTCTTCTGGACGAAGACACGGGGCTCAGCATCGAGACCCTGCTGCACGAAATGACCCACGCCGCTACGATCAGCGAGATGAGGAACGAAGCCTCCCCGCTGCGCAAGCGTATGGAGAAGCTCTTCAACGATGTGAAGCCCATGCTGTCCACCAGCAATGGGACGAGCGACGTCATGGAGTTCATCGCCGATGCCTTCTCGGTGCCGTCGTTCCAGCAGGAACTCGCGGGCCTGTACCCGCAAGGTGGACGGTTCTCGGCGCTGTGGCGGATTGCCAACGAGGCTATCAATGTGATCCGCAGGCTGATCGGGCTGCAGCCACGGCAGCTGAGCAACGCTCTCGACATCACTGACCAGATGGTCATGCAGATGCTCGACTTCCCGGTTAGCCCGACGGAAATCTCGACGCCGGAAGAAGGCGCAACGATTCTTAACCGTGTGGCGCAGGTGGACGGCTCGTTCCCGGGCCGCACCAAGGCGTTTGCACAGCAGTTTGGCGATGACGCCTCTGGCGTTCTGGCCGGTGCATCTTGGGGCGCGAAGCGCACCATCCTCGGCTTCATGGGCATGCAGCCTCTGACCGATGTGGCTTCGCACTACAAGATCGACGGGGCACAGGACCTGCAAAACGCCATCCAGCAGCTGGACGCCGCAGCCATCAAGTCTGACCAAGAGGTAGACGGGGTTCTGCAGATTGCCCAGAAGTGGGCTAGGAACAACCCTAACCTCAAGCCGCTGCTCGACCGTGTCATTACGCGTTCCACCGTGAACCAAGTTGACCCGTCGATGACCCGCGAGAAGGCACTCAAGAAGTACGGTGCCGACTCCGACAGGATGCGCATGTATGACACGCTGCAGAAGGACTGGGCCGCTATCGGCAAGGACGGGCGTGACCTCTACAACAACATGCGCCAGATGTACCGCAAACAGTACGAGCGGCTGCGGGAGGCACTCTCGGGCAAGATCGACTTCATTCTGTCGTCGAACCCTGAGCTGGCTGCCGAAGTCAAGAAGAGCATCTACACCAAGTTCTTCGACATGAACCGCATCGAGCCGTACTTCCCGCTGGCTCGTAAGGGCGACTACTGGCTGGAATACAGCGCCTTTGACCCGGAGACCGGCACCACCGAGCCGGTGAAGGAAGCGTATGAAAGCCCCCGCGCCCGTGACCGCGCCGCCAAAGAGCTCGAGTCCATGGCCGAGGTGACCAAGGGTCCTGACGGCAAGCCGATCTTCAACTACTACTCCACCCTCGACGTGGTGCGTCAGGGGCGCACGCCGGACTCTCTGTTTGTGCGTGACACGCTGTCCATCATCCGGTCGAACCTCGCCAACACTGGAGTTGACGCTGCTACGGCGTCGAGCATCCAGCAGGAGATCACTCGGCTCTTTGTGGACGCCCTGCCGGAAACGTCGTTCGCCAAGTCCCTGCAGCGTCGTAAGAACACGCGCGGCTATATCGAGGACTCGCTCGAAGCACTGCGCGTCAAGGGCTACAGCCTCGGGCGTCAGGGCGTGCGCTACGCCTACAGCAACAAGATCAGGGCCGTGGCGGATGCTATCCAAGAGCAGGCCAAGTTCAGCACCGACGCGAATAAGGTCGCGGTGATCGAGGAGCTCGCGGCGCGGGCCAACTTCGCTACCAACCCGCCCGCCGATATGTTCGAGCGTATGGTGCAGACCGTCAACCGTGGGGCCTTTACCTTCACCATCGGCCTGAACGTGTCATCGGCGCTCGTGAACTTGTCGTCGGTTCCGGTCGTGCTCTACCCGTATCTCTCTGGGCGCTACGGCTCCAAGTCCTCTGCGGCTGCAATCGGCAACGCCTACAAACTGTTCCTGAACAGCGGGCTTAGCCGTGAGATCGAGCTGCCTGCGCGGTTTGAGGGGCAGAAGACGACCAAGGTCCGGTCGATGCCGTCCATCGACAACTACTTCGTGCTCAACAGCAACAACGAGTATGTTCTGCGGGATGACATCGCACCGGAGCTTCGTCCGATGCTGCAGGAGCTCGCTACTCTGGTGGACGTCGCGTCTAAGAACGGTCAGCTAAACCGCTCGATCTACTACGATAGCATCGGTGCCGAGGACGTTGGCCGGGCACGTAACTTCGGAGACCGCTTCGCCGCTGTCTCTGGGGCCATGTTCCACCAAGTTGAACGGGCCAACCGGCAGGTTGCACTCGTCGCAGCCTATAATCTCGAGCTGGACCGCCTGCGGAACAAGCCCACCCAAGCGGAGCGCAACCTCACCGAGGCCGAGCGGCGCACCCGTGCGGCTGAACGTGCTGTCTATCAGGCGACCGAGACCGGTGGCGGTGCAACCCTCGCGTCTGCACCGCGCTGGGCTCAGAAGGGCATCGGGCGCGTGGCCCTGATGTTCAAGAACTATGGCCTGTCCATGTTCTATCTGCAGATGAAGTTGGCTAAGCAGCTGACGCTGGGCAGCAACGACCCGGACTTCACGCCGGAGGACCGTCGCACCGCCTTTAGGCAGCTCGTCGGTTTGCAGCTCTCGTCCTTCGCTCTCGCCGGTATCGCCGGTGTGCCTCTCTACGGGCTGGTATCCACGGTGGCCGATGCGTTCCTCGGGGACGACGAAGAAGATGCAGACATGCTGACGCGCCGGTATCTCGGCGAAGGGCTCTACAAGGGCTTCTTGTCCGACATCTCTGGGCTCGACATCTCGTCGCGTATCGGCCTCACCGGGCTCCTGATCCGCGAGAACCGCTACAACACTGACCCGTCGGCGGAAGAAACGCTCGTCGCTAATCTCGGCGGTCCGGCATGGTCCACTGCAACGCAGTTCGGGCGCGGTGTGTCGGAGTTCTATAAGGCCATGACCGGCGAAGAAGGCGACATGGTGCGCGGTATCGAGAACATGGTGCCTGCAGCTATCCGCAACTTCATCAAATCCGGGCGCTATCTGTCCGAGGGCGGCAACATCGAGACGCGTCGTAAGGACATCATCACCGGCGACCTCGGGTCCAGCGATCTGCTCGGGCAGGCACTCGGCTTCACGCCGACCAAGGCCACGCTGCAGCAGGACATCAACCAGCTCAAGGTCAGGGTCAGTAACGCCGTGGCTGAGAAGCGCTCGCGGTTGTCGAAACTCTACTACATCGCCCTGCGTGAAGGCGACATCGAAGGTGCGCGTGAGGTGCTGGAAGACATCCGTGCGTTCAACGAAGATGTTGCAGGGCGCTTCCCTGACGCTGTCATCGACAAAGAGTTCCTCAAGCGCTCCCTCGGCAGCCACCAGCGCACGTCGGGAGAGATGCTCAAGGGTGTTTCGGTTAGCCCCTCGGTGCGCGAAGGGCTCGTCGATCTGGAGGCGATGTACAATCAGGGCTTCCAGCTCTTCTAAGAAAAAAGCCCCGGCGCGAAGCCGGGGCAAGTCTGGAGAACAACAGGAGGCGAGCTGGCGGCAGGCTCTTCTGTCAGGCACACAATATCATGTGGTTCTCCAAATACGCAACCCCAACCGCTGGGCCTCGATTCGCTGCCTGCATGTTAGGCCGATTCCTAACCTTTGTGCCACACCTTGAACCTGCCTCTCGCAAGCCTCGGTGTTGATGCAGGGGACGAAGATCGAGCCCCCCACATGCAGTTCACGCCACGGCACGATGATGCGCACGCCGTCGGGGTCTAGGTCATTTACCTTCTTCGCCATTAGCTTCGCTCAGCACAATCGGGAGCTCGATGGTGTCGGCGACGGGCATTTGCAGCTTGGTGCCTTTGGTCAGCCGAACCTTCGACCGCTTGGCATTATACTTGGCTTTGAGCTCAGCGAGAACCGAGTTGTAGTTGACCTGCTGCTCAGCCAGCCAGACTTTGAACGGTGTCGGCAGGAGGTAGAGGATGTGCAGGTCGGTCTCATAACGGCCAACGATATCGGCGGTGCGGGGCTGCTGATCGGGCACCACGAGGTCGTCGATGCCGTTACCGTTCTCCTTGCTGCGCCGGTCGATGGTGGACTTGATCTGCAGGATGCGGCCCAAGTTCTGGTAGGTGTAAGCCGTCACGAGGTCCATCGGGTCGAGAGACATATCGGCACTGACCGACTTGTTGGCCTTGAGGATGTTCTTGATGATGTAGTCCCGCAGCGTGGGGATGTCGTAGTCCAAGAGCTCGAGGTGTTTGCAGATCACCGCAGCGGCGAGGGAGGTTGCCACGGCTGCCGACCAGAAGCGGTTCTCAGGGCCAAGATCAGCGGCCTCGTCGATCTTGCGCTGCAGGGTCTCAACGAGGAGCTTCGTCTCTGCGAGGTTGGACATCACGTACTGGACGAACAGGATGCCTGCGTGGCCATAGTTGTTCTGGATTTTGGCGCTGAACTCGTCGGTGTGGCGCTTGTCGGCCTTCTCGGTGAAGAGCTTGCTCGTCTCGATCTCCAGCACCCGCTGTGCTTCTGCTTTCGGCATAGCCTTGGCCATGGCCACCTTGTCGATCAGGCTGCAGTTTGCCGAGGAGATAAACAGCAGGTTCCACGGGTCGCCACGATAACGCTCTGTGTTGCCTGTCGAGGACAGCCGGTTGCGCTGCTGGCCCCCGGTGATCTGGTAGATCATATCTGAGGCGTCGTGTGGCTTGACGTTGGTGATCTCGTCCATACAGACCGGCAGGCTGTGCATCACGTCGGCGCGGTTCATACGGGAGTTGTGGGTATCGCGTTCCTGCAGGATCAGTTTACCCGGATTGCCCCACGGCGAGAGCGCTGCGAACTGGGCGTGCGTCTTACCGAAGCCGGAGTCCTTGGACCAGATGTGCAGGAGCGCCGCGTTGATGGGCAGGAACTTCATCAGCACCGAGCCGAAACCGACGCAGGTGATGAACTGGTGCAGCTCGAAGCCGGGCCGATTGTAGAAGTTGACCGCCTCGCGCCACCCGTCGAGCGTGCCCGCAGGCTCAAAGAACTCGATCATCCCCCGGGTCGCCGAAGAGGGTGCGTTGAACTCAATACGGTCGCCATACACAACCTTGTCGCCGATGACAAAACCCTTGAAGTCGGGGAGCCAGCCGAACTGGCGGTGTGCGTTGTCTGCCTGCGTGGTGATCTGCAGGTCTTTAACCATGCTCTGCGTAAAGCTCATGATCGCATCCACTTCCTTGTTGATCGCTATGACGCCGTTGGTGGCGAGGACTTTCCGAAACTCTTCTTTCGACGTAACGACGTAGAGAGGCACCACAAACGACCGCACCCCGTCACGTGGGAGATGGTGCCGCATCTCGATGATTTCACCCTGCTCTGGGTCTGTCAGTCGCCGCACGACGTAGAGATCGTGGTGCCAGATGATCCGCTCGCTGACCTCTCCTTCGTCGTCAACTACACGCATGAACACGCCGCCGTCCTTGCCGCGGAAATACGGGTTCGGATAGGTCGGGATTTCATAGACCCTCGGCGGTGCCTCGGGCGTGGTCGGGTCCGCCACAACAACGGTGTTGTCCTCGGGCGCAGCCTCAGTGAACTGCTGGCCGAGCACGATGGGGGACTTGATCTTGTTCCAGTTGGGACAGCCTTGGCACCCACCCGGGTTATACTCTTCGAAGCGCGTGCAGAGGTACGGGCCCTTGATCCGCTCTGCCTTCCACATGGCTTCGTCTTCGTCGTATTCGGCATGACCCATGGACACAGCCTTCACGGCCTTGACCATATCGGTGCAGTGCTTGGCGATAGAGAGCGCCGCGCGCCACATGGGTTCAGGCAGCTCTGCCCGGTGCTCGATGCAGTAGGCCAGCTGGGCGCAGCCCTTGCCAGCCATAGTCTTCTGCATGATGGTCTTGAACGAGGCTTCGCGCTTGCCGATCAGGGCGTCCATCATCGCGCTGTTTGTCACGGCAGGGGAGTAACGCCGGGAGGGCATGCTAGTCGGCAGACTACCGGCCACGCTCTCGACCCGTGCAGCGAAGTCAAAGAACTCCACCGGCTCGGGCGGCGCTAGGCCGAAAAAGCTGACAGGCTTGGGATCATCACCCTTGTGGTTATGGGTGCCCGGCACTCGCAGCACGCGGGCGGCGTCGGCGGTGACGTTCTCGTCGGCCTTGAACCCCTTGGCCTTGGCCAGCGCCTTGAGCTTCTCAGCCACCGGGAGCCAAGTCATAAAGTCCACGGGTGCGGTCAGGGGCCAGTAGACGTGCACCCCGTAGCCAGAGTTGACCAAGAACGGCTTAGGCAGCCCGGTCGACTTGACGAAGTCCTTGAGCGCCAAGATGGCGGTGTGCTGGTCAGGGAAGTC
>Ga0129336_10000930_pt1 | contig 17349 bp, 17 predicted proteins | sample CPB6_02_DNA_FD_96878 | JGI IMG/M metagenome (GOLD analysis project Ga0129336, IMG submission 96878) | Freshwater to marine salinity gradient microbial communities from Chesapeake Bay, USA - CPBay_Sum_0.6_0.2_DNA | ecosystem: Environmental > Aquatic > Marine > Coastal | place: USA: Chesapeake... | reverse complement strand
TTGATCGCTGCTGTTGCATAATCAGAACCAGTGTCATCAATATTAACTGCTGTGATCTTTCCATTTGTTACCACTGCACTTACTCTTGCGCCAACACCATCACCCTCAACAACGAGTCTAGGTGTTGAAGTGATATTTGCTCCTGTAAGAACAACTTGAACTGATGAGATACCAGTTGATGAGAGCGGAACCTCTTCGAAGAAGAATTCACGCAAAACACCCTCATTATCGTATGCAGTATATGCTGGGCTAGAAGTAATTCTATCTGGACCTGTTGATCGCTTTAATTCTGTATAGAATTTAATTACATAATTTCTTGAAACACCAAGAACAGGAATCAATCGTTTCTCGATCTTAACATCAATATTGTTGCTCAATACTGATGGATGCGCCATATCAACTTCATGCATTAATCTTGAAATTTTAAAGAAAGAATTAAATTGATCAAGATATGTGTTAGCATAATTGTTAACTTTATTTCTGATCAACGTTGAAATTTCACCAGGTGTTAATGATGTGGCAGTAGGATCATATGTTGCCTTAATATTTAAATTTAAATAATTAAAATCAGGATCAACAAATTCTGGCGTTACTGTCAGAATACTAATTGGATCAACGACTGTACTAATAATATATTCTTTTTCTGTTCTTGAAATTTGGTATCCAGCAGAAGGTTTTGCTGAAATAAACACCTTACCATATACAGGTGGAATGTTTTCTTCTCCACCCCAAACATTTACTGCTTCAAATGCTGGGTATCTATCTTGAATAAGTGCAATATAATCATTTTTGGTTACTGCACGATTTCTGCTAGCAAATGTTTTTGGTGCAAGTGCTTTAATTGTTTCTATTGATTCAATTCCGCTACCACCAGAGGCAACTTGTTCAATAGTAACTGTTCCTTGTGTTAGTCCAGCAACAGGATCTAATAATTTAAAAGATGTTGCTTTATTTGCAGCTGCTCCATTGCTTACAACATAACTAATTACAACCATATTACCATCAGAAAGTTTTTGACCTAGTATGTCATCGCCGAAATAAATTTTGTAATTCGAATTTGTAATTTCATCTAGGAAATAAACCTTACTTGTTTGTGTTACTTCTGTTGCGTCTGTAGCAAGTGTAAAGGTTTGCTGTGTTAAATCTAATGATGAGGTTTGAACAATAACTTCTAATGTTGATGTATCAATATTCTTATCTAATAATTTAAATTCTTGGAGTGGATTTAATTGTTCGTTATAAACAAATACCTGAGAAACTGGAGTACCCTCATAGATGCTTACATCGCTAAACGTGAATGCATTTGCAGACTTTGAGACTGTCATCTCGTCCAAAGTGACGAAGGTATAGTTCACCCCATCAATTGCTGATGAAGCAAATTTGGTAAACTTCGGAAGTGTTAATGAGGTCAATGAAGAAATACTTGGATTGTTAGCCAAAGTGAAGGTTAGATCTATAGATGCGCGAGCGCTTCTAACTGAACTTGGAGTATATCCGAGCATCTTTGCATGAGAAACAACTGAATCTCTTAATGCAGCTGTATCTAAAAATGACTCATTCGCTACCATGTTCATATAGAATGATAGATAATGCGTATTATATGCAAGTAAATCTATCAACTGCGATAAAGTTGATCCTTCGAAATCGTAGTCTGCAAATGTTGTTTGTGATCTTAAAAAGTTCTTTAGACTTGTCTTAATCGCAAAGAAGTCTGGTTCAGATATTACGAGTTTACTTTCTACATTTGCCATTTTATCTTAACCTTTGCAGAAACAATGCTGTTGTAATTGGTCTTATTGAATTGAGTAGATAAAAACGAATTGTTACGTCAAATCCATCAGCTGAAAAATTCGGAACTACATCGACGACGTCAAGTTTAACTCTCGGCTCATAGTTAGAGATGCAAGTCATAATTTCTTGTTTTATATTTAATGCAGTCATATCATCGAGTGGTTCGAAGAGCTGAGACAATACATCTCCCCCAAACCTTGGAGTAAATCTTCTCTCTCCAAAGTTAGTCATAACGATATTTCTAACTGCGCCGATGACTGCATATTCGTTAGTCTTTAACGCAACGTCCTTTGTAACTGGATGTTTTGTGAAATTTAGATCTAAATCTGAATATACACGTGCAGTTCTTGCCATTTATGGTTCCTCTAATCGCTATTTAGGTTCTAGAAGGACGAAGAATAGCGGAAATTGAACTTCCACCATCTCCGACAATAGAAACGTCACCAATACGACCGTCGTTTATATTCTCAACTGCAGCTGGCGGCTGTGAACCGCCCACAAATGATAAAATTCCATTGTTATTTTCGTAAACAAAATTAGCGTGATCGTTAGCCCACAAAACAACATCACCAGGTTTGGCTTCTGCTGCAGAAACACGTGTAAATCTATAGTCCTCTAAACGAATTTCAAGGTCTTTCGGATTTGGTGTTTGAACGTATCGATATCCGTTTTGTTTTAATCCATAATTGACAAATGCCATTGACCATGGTGTTTGATCGCTCAACGTCCAATACTCTCGCGTGAATCCGAGATTAGACCATAAATCCACAATGTTTGGGTTAGATGGCTGTATTCTTCTAGAAACTTCAATGCCAGTTTCTCTCCAGTATCCATTAGCAGCTAACATTAACTGTTTATCGAGCCATGCCTTAATATCTGCAGTATCGTTAATGATAATTAAACTTTCCCCAACAATATCATCAAAAATGATATCAGAACCAGATTTTGGCGCTGGTGCTATAAATCGTTTCACATTCGTAAATCCAGAAGGATATGCCTCGAAGTTGGCATAATATTTTCTTAAAGATGCGTTATTCTCTTCATTGATTGAATCGCGAAGTTTCACAATTCTATCAGATTCAAGATATTTTTGCGCATTAGTTGGAGTTCCTTTTTTAACAGGATCTCCAAGATGAGATCTTTTCCGTTTCGTGTCACCAGCAGCTGCATTTAATATCTCATGAACTAGTAGTCCAGCAGTATCAAGATCAATATTATATGAGTTAGAAATGTCTGTGATAATCTTATTTTTACGAGTACCAAGTTCTACAATGTCAATATATGGCTGATCAACATAATACATGTCGTTTACTTGTTTCGCGCTGATGGCTGTATTACTATTCTGCGAAGGCTCTGGAATCAATGCTGACGTTGCACCAGAACCAGCAACTGTTAACACATGAGAGTCTCCATTTGAGTCAGCGCCAGTTGCTGTCATATTTGTTGAGCCAGCATTAAGCGTGCCATATACATCAACTGTTGATCCAGTTATTCTTGCTGAACTTCCATTTAGATGTAACAAACCAGAGGAAGTGAAATACCCAGTTCCAGTTGCATTAATGGATGCATTCTGAGAAGACTCAATCATGATTCCGTTTGACTTATGGTGCGTTGTTCCGATTGAGATGAAATACTGATTCGCATTCGAATGTAGGGTGAGCGTATTACTTGTTGAGATGTTAGATGTATTCGAATTAATTAATAACTTGTCTTTGATTGTTATGTATTGATTGTTGGCTGCGATGGTCGATGTATTTGCAATATCGAAATTTAGTGTATTCGCTTTCAAGTTAAATGCTTCAGAGATAGAAACATTCATGCTTCCGCTGACTTTCGTTTCAAGATTATTCTCTACTTGAAGATAACAATCACCAACAACTTTGATATTCGCATTAGATTCTAGAACGACGTTTACTCTACCAGCAACATAAAGATGATCATCACTCATCACAATGCGATAGTTGTTTTTTACAATCTTTTCGATCTTTGTTCCGCTTGGATAAAACTCAATAAAACTTCCAGCACGATGCGCTAAATGAACACGCTCAACTCCAGGTGTATCATCCATTTCAAACGAGTGTCCAGATTCTGTTTCCCTTGCTTTGTTATATGGATATTCAGCAGAGTATGCAGGCGACGGTTCTGACCATGATTCTCCATTTGCACCAATTGCTATGACTGATGATTTTTCTTTAAATTGCTGTATAAGAGTCTTTTCTTCTAGTGTTGCAAAATCATTGATAGATGATTTATTGAGATCTTCTGGTGCAGGATATTTGATTGATTTTGCGTCAGTATCTGATGACAAATCTGATTCCAACACTCTAATTCCAATACCAGCACCAGCAGCATTACTTGGCGTTTGCTTTGCTACTTCAGCTTGTGCTGCAAGCAATGATTTTGGTATAGATTTAAATAAGTTTGCAGCAATATGAGAAAGTGTATCTTCGCTTTTTAAATATTTTCCTGATTCTGATCTAACTAATTCTGCTCCAATCAGCTGCGTTGCTTTTACTAAATCACCAGAAGTGATTGCTGATCGAACTCCAGACTTTTCAAAGTCTGTTTCAGTGCCTAAATGATACGCATGTAAAGCAAGACCAGATTGCTGCGCAATATTTAAAGAATCCCAAGTACCAGCACCAATAGAATTTTTTGCTCTATCAATTGCTATTCTAACATCGATCTCAACCAGTATTCTCGCTTGAGATGCTGTTAATTCTGTGCCTGAACCATTTAGTCCAGATATCTGAACACCCTCAATACTCTGATGTGCATGTCTTGCATGCGATACATGCGATAGTGATACAAACCCTTGTTTTAATTCTTGTTCAGTAAATCTGTGATTATATCCTATGTAATATTGACTTGGATTTACTAGCGATTGTTTTGCTGTTAATGAAAGAGGAACATGTAACTTAACTTGATCAAGCACTATATCAACAATTCCAATACCATCATTGATAATGTTTCCACTCAATACAACTGATGGATTTCCTGTTCTTGATTCAGGATAATCAATGGCTACTGGTTTTTTGGGAGAACTTCTTATTTGTGATGGATTTCTTACATCACCAAATCCTCTTGCATCGGGAGGACTTTGTTTATTAAATCCAGGAAGAACACCAAGTATTGCTGGAGCCTGACAAAATGATCCATCTAAGAAAAAGCCGACAACATACTCACCTTCTTTTGGAGCAGAAAATGTGTCGTTATTGTTTACAGAATAAACAGGAATTGCCCAAGGAAGATCTTCAGTTGGAATTAAACTTAAATCATCGGTATGAATTCCGAAAATTCTAACTCTACAACGACCGACTCTTTCTGGGTCATTGCGATCTTCAACCACACCAACCCACCACTGAAATCCGTCTTGACCAATAAAATTCTTTCTAAGTTTCATGAGTTGATCACCAAATTCCACGCAGAATTAAACGGTGGAGTATAATTTAAATTCATTCCTGTTGAATCTTTGCATAATTGCAGATGACAAAAATATTTATCATCAAGAATTCTATGCCTTAATCCAGTGATTAAATAATTTCCTGACATTAACGGATCAAATGTAATGCTTCCTTCATTTGTTTGAGCATCTGGTTTAGGAACTCTGACATTTAAAATATCACCAACAGACATTGAACTGTCGCCAGGTAGATCAACATGCAATTTTGTGCTATTCAACATTGCTAATCTTGCAGCTCTAACCAATAACCATTTTGATGTTAGATTGTCTTGAAATTTTGGAAACATCCTGACATAAGCCGACGCTTGATTGAGAGAGTTACCCAATCTATTTTTTGCAAGACTATATGGTAAATATTGATTTAACATTCTAAATGATGAAGAATTAACTCCGAATTGTTCATATTCAGCTGTTCGATTTAGTAAATCGAGTTTTAATAGTTCTGATGCATATGCACCATTATTAATATTATCAAGCACATCAAATACTTGCTTGTATTCCATTTCATCTAAAGTGTCTTGTTTGAATCCAATTGATTCTCTTGGATTATTATTTTTAGGCGCATAGGTTATTGTTTTTTTAGATGCCTTTGAATAGAGACTTGTCAATGATCTAAAATTAAATCCATCTATGTTCTCATAAAAATAAAATCCAGGCGAGAGATCATCTCGACTCAAAGCGAAGGATGAAATCCAATTAATTGCTTCAAATGGTTTTAAATTTGGTACAATAAGTGGATTTCTTTCAGTATTTAATAGTAAACTTGTTTCTTCTATGCTTGCAGAATTTATTTTTTCCTTTGGAATTCTAAGAAATCCTGTTGCAATGATTCTTACAATATCAGATAATTTTGTCTCTTTAAATGATTTAGAGATATAATATTGTTGATTTAATAAAAACTCTTCAGAGCAAAAGTGTATTTTAAAGGTTGCGTTTGAAGTTCCACGTAAACTGTAATCACTAACCTTATAGATTCTAAAGATCTTTTGATATTTTTGCATTCCTGGACTGCTGAATGCAATTGAGATGAACTCATTTCCGTGCATGTTTAATGTGTTGAAGAGATTAGTGGAGTCAGAGATGATCATGTCTCCACTTAACACATTACTAAAAAGATCCTCATAAATGTTAATCTCACGAAACAAAAAATCAATATCAACATTTGTCCCCAAAGCATTAATCAGCTTGAGTTCTTTTAAAACATAATCATATGGAGAGAAAGAACCTTCTCCTGAAGTTCTCCCGCTAGAGTTTTCATCTTTCATATTACTTTGCTTGCATTAATGAGGTAAATTGAGTTTCAATTATACCAATAATTGAAGATTTAGGAACAAGAATTTTTCTCTTTTCTTCATTTAATTCTAACTCATAATCATAATATGAAACTGGAGCAATAGTCGTCGCAACTGTATATTGCACGTTGCTTCCGTTCACTGAACTTGTGACATTATATGTGTTAGAGTAAGATGTATTTGTGTTTAGAGCAATAATGCTATCAGTCGCATAATTATAAGTGTTTGATGTGACTCTGTACTTTTTAATTTCTGGATTTCTTGGGTCATCAGTATTTGTTCTTGTTTCAGTCACTTGATAGTGGCTTGTGGTATTCGAAGCCCATTGATATCCATCTAGATTATTTGTGATACCAATAATCGTATGAGTTTGTGCAGAAGCAACACCTGTTATGTTTGTGCTATTTGCAAAAATCTCAGATGGAAACTTCACATTTAAAACTTTAGTTCCAGAGTTATATGCAGTAACAACTCCCTCTGCAGTTGACTTATCATAAGTTGATCCTTGATATACAACCTCGCCAACAGTATAAGATGATGGATATGTTTCTGTTGTATCTAAACTGATCGATAATGATCCATATTTTCGTTTGATGTGTTTTTCGAAATCGAATGGACCTAAAGCCCAGTCAAATTGAGGATCAATTAATTGATTTACGAGTAAGATTATCCAATGTTTTTCAGGATCACCATAAACTCTATTTGCAATTTGCTCTGGAGTTTCTCCACCTTTGACTTCGTATTTAAAAAATAAACTTTGATTTGAAATGATTGAGTCAATAAACTTAACTCGAGCAAGTATATCTGGAACAACTTTTGCATTATTCCCTTCTTTATATACAGAGTAAAGAACTCTAGGAAATTTTGAAAAGTACGACATCAGTAACCCTTCTTAATATCGTTTTGAGTGAGAACTGCACTCTCAACAAATTCCAAATCTAAACTCATAGATACTGGCGTTCCATCTCTAAAAGTTGTAAAACTATCAAGCATTGCAGCGTAGTTAGTGTTTACCGATGCAAGCATGCAAGTCGTCACTCTAGGCATTGCTAAATTTTCTTCTAGTCGATTATTTCTAATTCTCATAAATTGAATTTCGAAATGATCAGGTGGAATCAAATATCTTGTTCCACTATTAATAGATGTTGGATCATCTGGTGCGCCAGCATTGCTTGAATAAGAATGGAAGCGGAATGTCTTAATGATTTTTAAAACTTCCTCAGCTTCTTGCCTATTTCTTGGTGAAAATCTAAATGAGAAATTAAATCGTCTTGGCTGACTTCCACCAAATGTCATCTCTAACATTGGATTTAATGCATAGCCCAATCCAGCCAAAGCAGCTTCAGTCGCTCGTGATCCAAATATACCAGCTCGACCAGCGAGCTCAAATAGCATTTCTGTTCTACCAAGAGGAGAGCCCGTTCCACCCAATGTAGTTGGATTTCCAGCAGTATATAATCCAGCACGACCAGAGGCAGCATTTACAGATATTGGTTGATAGTCATGAGTATCTTGATTCAAAACAGTATCTGGCATATAGAGAGTGATTGTACTCTCAAGTTTTAAAGTTCTTCTGCCATAATTGATTGCTTCTCCAGCGCCTAAGAAATATTCTGCACCATAATAACCAATTCCTATAAGATCTTCGTATAACGCGCCAATGTTTGGGGTTCGAACTCCAGTGAATGGAACTGGAATGTTGTTCAATAAACTTGTTTTACCTAAAAATCCTAATGCAAATCCACCCTTACTTACAGGAAATGTTCTACCGCCATTAAGATATTGTTCTGGAACCTCTCGTAAAAATGGTGTTGCTCCAGGACCGTCTCCACTTGATCGCACTTGCTGATAAACAGTAAAGCGAACAACATTTTTAAATGGAGATCCAGCACTAGAGAGCTGCATTGGATATCTAAGATGTTTTGGCTGCGATTTTTTTCGAATTTGACCAATAACATCGATGCCTTCAAGAGCCTCACCATCTCGTGGACCTCGCCCACCAGGATTACCAACTACATCGATGTCGCCTAAGATTTCTCCATTACGATTATTTCCAATGACGTCAACATCACCCAAAACCTCTGTTCTTCCAGGGTTTCCAAGTACGTCTATGTTATCTAATGTCTCTGGCATCAAAATGTCCTATAAATAATTGATGGCATACAGTGGAAAATATAGCCCTAAAAATATCAGTAAATATTTAGGTGACCATTCGAACATCTGGTATAGATCGTTATGGGAGCGCCGAGTTATGGTGCACTTGGATGAAAATCCGAATGTTGTTGGATGGTCGAATGAAGAGATTATTATACCATATTTATCACCTGTAGATGGAAGGTGGCATCGATACTTTCCTGATTTTTATGTGAAAGTTCGGAATAAACAAGGTCTCTTAGAGAGTCGGATACTTGAAGTCAAGCCAAAGAGTCAATCAGTTCCACCGAAAATTCGAGGCAAAGTTACAAGACAATATCTAAAAGAAGTTGCAGCATGGGGTGTCAACGAAGCCAAATGGAAAGCAGCGGAAGAATATTGTAAAGACAGAAATTGGAAGTTTAATGTCATCACAGAAGAGCAACTAGGAATCTAATGCCAGCATTACTCGAGAAAATTACAAGAGATCTTTCCAAGAAAGGAATTGAGCCAAGAAGCGCAGAAGCCAAAGCCTTTATACAGAAGATGATTGGGCAGGCAAAGATACCAACGAATCGTTCGAACGTTCTGAACGATCCAAAACGAACAGCGCCATTTGCTGTTGTTGGTAAGATGTTTATGTTTCGTTATGATCCGTTAACAAAAGAAAAACTTCCGCAGTGGGACGAATTTCCACTGGTCATCCCAACAACTGTAACAGGCGATGGATTCACTGCAATCAATCTTCACTGGCTCGGACCAGGAGAAAGAATCTCGATTCTAGATGGGCTGACAATCTTCTTGAATAACGATAAATATGATGATTCGACAAGATTTAATCTTTCGTACGATTTACTCAAGAACATGAGTCGTTTTTCAAGCATTAGCCGTTGTATGCGCAGATATCTCTATGATCAAATGACATCTCCGATGATTTATATCGAACCAAATAATTGGGAAACAGCATGCTTTCTTCCAGTGCAAAATATTAGGAGTGGTGCCTGATGGCAATAAACACCAAAAAAGCATTAAACATTAGTGATTTTGTTTCTCGAATTAGTGATCGAGGAATTTCAAAACTTAATCGAATTGCAATCCAGATAAAGCCTCCTGCTGAACTACTTGGAGTGTTGAGTTATAACAATAAAGATGAGTATCTGACTTATTATGCAGAGTCAGTTTCTATGCCTGGAGTTGAGTTTACAACTGGATCGATATATTTCGGTGGTCCCCCAATGACCTTTCCGACCAGAAGCGAGTATAGAGATGTTACAATCTCATTTCTAGTTGATGATTGGATGAGACAAAAAATCTTTTTCGATTCTTGGATGAATTACATTAATCCAAAAGAAAACAAATTTGACTTTCGATACAGAGATGACATTATTGGAGAAATAGACATTCTTCAAATTAGAGAGGATGGGCAGGGACCATCTTATGGTCTTAGAATGTATGAGGTGTTTCCAATTGCAATGTCTGAGATCAAAGGATCGTGGGCAGAACAAGAGCCAGTGCGATTAGATATCTCATTCTCTTATCGCTATTGGAGAAGTTTAAACGCTGACTCATACGAAAGAAGAGACTCAGAAGCACCAAATTATAGTTTTGTTGATTACACTATTCCGTCAAGACAAGAAGTTGTTGGAGACATTGATGTGATTGGTGAGCCTGGTGGTGGTCGTCGTCCTCCTCGCAGAGAAGTTGTTGGAGATATTGATGTAATTGGAAGACCAGGTGATGTATTGGACAATATCGATGTGATTGGCACACGATAAATTAATGGAGTTAGAGTATGGCTATACCAAAAATTGATTTGCCGACATATAAACTTGAGATTAAATCAATCGGAAAAGAGATAACCTTCAGACCATTTGTTGTAAAAGAAGAAAAGATTCTTCTAATGGCACTCGAGTCTAGAGATTATGAGACCAGTCTTGATGCAATTAAACAGATTGTAAGAAACTGCGTTCTTGATAATTTGGATGTTGAGACTTTACCGTTATATGAAATTGAGTTTTTGTTTTTAAATTTAAGAGCAAGATCGATTGGAGAAGTTGTTTCTCTTCAATACGTTTGTGAGAATGTGATTGATGGAAAGAAACGATGTAAGAGTAAGATGGATTTAGAAGTTGATCTGCTTAAAGTTGCAGTTGATCATAAGCCATTAGATAACTCGATTGCTCTTTCAAATGGAGTTGGAATTAAATTAAACTATCCAACAATAAGTGTTTCAAAAGTTCTAATAGAAAAATTAAGTACGAAAGATGCACCTGTTGAAATACTCAAACAATGTACTGAATATCTTTACGATGAAAATCAGGTTTATAAACTTGATGAGATGCAGCCAGGTGAGTTTGAAGAATTTGTTAACAATCTAACAACTGAACAATATAGAAAGATTAAAAACTTTTTTATGAGTATGCCAATTTTAAGATACGAAAACGAATTAGTTTGTGGTAAATGCAATAAAAAGCATACTATCAAACTGGAGGGTCTCCTCGATTTTTTCGTATAAGCCTTCGTAATGAAAATTTGAAAACATACTATATGACCAACTTTGCATTGATGCAGCATCATGGTTATAGTCTTACGGAACTTGAGCAAATGATTCCGTGGGAAAGAGCAACGTATGTTTCTTTAGTAGCGCAACACGTGAAAGAAGAGAACGACAAACTTAGAGAAAGACAATTACAGAGAAAGAATAAATGATCGGAAAAGAAGATGCATACGAACGAATGAGCAGTTTTACTCAAAGAGGAGAAAATTTGCGCAATAGTTTTGCTGAACGCTTTGGTGGTGGTGGTTTTGTTGGAACATCTAAAGTTGCTGAGACATTTAAAGATGATGCTGGTGATATGGTCAATAAGGTTGTTGAGACTGACACTAAAACAATCAACAACATGATCGCTTCTGCTTTAGCTGATAATGTTAAAGAAGAAGTTAAAAAAGAAGAGCCAACATACACAAAACCAAATCAGACAACAGTTAATACTGAGATGTCGAATGATCAACTTGAAGAATTTCTAAGTAATGCGATAAAGAATGAAGAAAGTGCAAAGAAAACTAATACCACAAAATTGACAGAAGATTCAGGTATGAAGAATGTTGCTGCAGCATTACAGACAACCCAGAATTCCGCATTAGATGAATTGAATTATTCTGGTTTGGATCCAGGCTTGATTCGTTCTATAATGGCAAATCAAAAAAATCTTCAACAAGTGGAGATACAACAAACATCTTATAATCCCACACCAAATCAATCAGACGCCACTATGCAGCCAATGATCATGCCAGATCTTGGCGATATTAATGGAATTGATCCAATGGTTTTGCAATCATTAATGAATGCGCAATCCCAAACTGAAACACAACAGGCTCAGGAAGTTCAACCAACTCCTCCAACTGTTTCTGAAAAATTTAGTGATTTGGTTGATACAGCATTTGGAATAGATCAACAGACACCAGAATCTTACAAACTCTCATCTGTAAAAGCAACATATACAAAAGTTGAAAAAGAGGGTGGAGCACCACCAGATGATTTAGCTGATGAGGATTTAGCATCAATTGATGTGATTGGTTCTACAGTTGATGATTTAGTTGATGAGGATCTAGAATCGATTGATGTTATTGGCAATGATGATTTGGAAGGTGAGGATCTAGAATCAATTGACGTAATTGGTGATGAAGATCAAGGACCATTGAGACCAGAAGAAGAGGATGATTCTTATAGTTTTGGAGATAATCCTTGGGAAAGATTCAAACAACTTTATCTAGATTTTTATACTGGTGGTCAAGGTGCAGAGGCTTTAAGAGATTTCAATAAAAAAACAGCAGCTGGAGAATTTTCTGATCTAGAATCTTCTAAAGATGATTTGTTTAATGAATACAATAACATGAGTCCAGTGTCAAGGGACACAAATGAAATTCTTAGAATGAATAGTGAGAAAAATCAAATAAATGATATGATGAACACAATGAAAGATAATGCAGAAATGAAATCGTCACCACCAACAATTATAAACAATAGCAGAACAATTGTTGCCAAAGCACCAGAAGATTCGAAGACAGGTAGAGTATTCTCAGATGATAATACGTTCAATCGTCTTTCTGCTGCTGACTCGAATCACCCTCAATACTACGGATTTAGAATCTAAAAAAAAAGGGGGACCAAAGTCCCCCTGAAAACATCTACGGTTTTCTAAAACAGATTATTCTGCAGCCAACTTCTCGAAGAATGCCATATCGTCATCCTCGACGGTAACATCTTCAGCAGTGACTTTCTTGGCAGGAGCAGAGCGAATGACAGGAGCCGATGCTTCCTCATCATCAACTCGCTTTGCTGTCACACCAGCAGCACCACCAGCACCAAGAACCTTGTCCAACTTCGCCTTGAGTTCATCATAGGACTTAAAGTTTTCTGGCTTCAAGAAATCCTTGAGTGAGTGAGCAGACTTCCAAACCTTTTCGATTTGCGCGTCGTCGCCATTGAACAATGCAGCAGGAGATTCAAACTCCGACTTGTCATAGTTACGATAACCTTCAACGTTGCGAATCTTAATCTTGAAGTTTGCACCTTTCCAGAAGTCAAACGGATTCATCGGTGTCTCATCAGCAAATTGCGGTTCAAGTTGCTCCTTGATTTTATCAAAGATTTTCTTGCCGAACTTGTAGAGGAAAACCTTTCCTTCGTTGTGTGGACGCTTGGCATCAGAGATTACAAGAACGTTTGCGATGTACGTCAACTTGCGTTTCTGTTTTCGAGCGATTTCTTTATTTGCTTCGATGCCTGAATTCCAAAGAACAGTGTTGTGCTCAGAAACAGGATCAGTCTTACCAAGAGTTGTGAGAGAATTCTCAATGTACCAACCACCTGGACCTTGGAATCCGTGAGACCAGATTTGAACCCAAGGAAGACCATCTTCACCGTCAACGGCTGGTGTATCAAGGAAACGAATTACTGCGTAACCATTGCCAGCGGCATCAACTTCTGGTTGCCAGAAACGCTCATCAGCGCCTTTGCCTCCAGTGTTGCCTGCTGAAGAGGCTTCAACTGCCTTCTTCAATTTGTCGAGAGATGAACCTTTTTTAAGATTTGATAGTGTCATATTTGTATACTCCGTATGTTTGTATTAACTGTATAAACGTCTTATCCACTTTCTTCATTACTATAACATTATATAGTATTTCAGTCACCAAGTAAAGTTTCCTTTGTCAAAGTCTTGTACTTGTCGACATTCACATTCAAGAACGATCCGTATTTGCGAATCTTTCTTGACACTTTGGGATAGATGATATCATCACTGATCTTCTTGTCCCAAATTTTTATAAAGTCGAAGATGTTATTGAGGATAACCATCGTCTCAAGTGTGACATCATTTTGCATGAATAACACTAACAGTTTTGGAAACTGCCCATCTTCGACTTTAAATAAATCATTGAAATTATCTTTGGTTGCGATTTTTTGCAGATCATCAGTATAGATCTTGCTCATAGAATCTGTTCGTCGTTTCCATTCTCGATATGTCTGTTCAGCCTCTTCTTCAAGAAGAGACTTGGTCCAATTATCGTCGCTGTGAACAAAATTAGCAACCAGAAATGGAACCATCTCATCGTCGCGATACTTCCGCGCCAGACGGTGAAATAGAAATTTGTCACGGCGTTTTTGAAATGCATCTATAGAGACTCGAGTTTTGCCATCGTAGTGAAAAAAGTTATAAGACTCAGAACTAAAGTGCAACTTGATGGCTTGATAGGTGCAATAAAGATCGTATCCGTTCATAACGGAAGTCTGCTACCTCGTGGAAGAAATCGTAACTCCATTGCTTCACCTTCAATGATGCTTTTGAGTGAATCATTGATCAATGATGCTGCAACTTCAATTTCAAGATTGTTTCTTTCGCAATAAGTTGTAATCGCATCCATGTGATCTATTCTTTCATTTAATGCCATCTCCATAATCATCATGGAGAATATATTTTTTTCTTCTCGACTTGCCATGTTAGATCTCATAAGCACTCAAGGAATTGTTTAACTGTTGAGTCACACGAACAAAAGTCGTTCGCTTGCTCAGTTCTTTCAATTCACTCGCTCCCACGTATGTACATGCTGAACGTAAACCACCCAAAATATCTTGAAGTGTTCTAGCCACTTCGCCGCGATAAGGAATCTCAACTGTCTTACCTTCACTGGCTCGATAGTTTGCAACTCCACCATTATGTAAATCCATTGCTGTATCTGAACTCATGCCATAGAATTGATTGTCGCCAAATGGACTTGCTCCGCCTTCTTTATGACCAGCCAGCATTCCACCAAGCATCACAAAATCGGCTCCCGCAGCAAATGCTTTCACAACGTCTCCAGGAACGGTACACCCTCCGTCCGCTATAATGTGACCCCGAAGACCATGAGCAGCATCTGCGCATTCAATTACTGCACTCAACTGCGGGTAGCCGATGCCTGTTTTCTTCCGTGTTGTACAGACTGAACCAGGACCAATACCAACTTTCACGATGTCAACACCTGAGAGAATTAATTCCTCTGTCATCTCTGGTGTGACAACATTACCTGCCATCAGTATCACGTTAGGATACTTATCGCGAAATTGCTTAATGAAATCAACGAAGGCTTGTGTATATCCATTTGCTACATCAATGCAAACCTTCATGTGACTGGTAAAAGCAATAGAGTTGATAACTTCATCAAATTTCTTTAGATCAGATTCTGAAATACCTAATGAATAGATGCTACTGTGTAATTTGAGAGAGAAATGATTAATGAGATCAGGTTCACTATAATGTTTTGTGATCGCAACTAAACACTTATGCTTGTTTAGTTCCTCAGCCATTTCAAAGGTTCCAACACCATCCATATTGGCAGCAATAATTGGAACACCAGACCATTCGCAACCATTTCGAAATCTAAACTTTCGTTCAAGTTTCACTTCACTGCGCGAAGCAAGAGCAGAACGCTTGGGTGTGATGAGAACATCCTTGTAATCAAGTTTTACGTCTTCAACAATTCTCATACAATACCTTTATAACGAATTGCAATCCCAAAGACCAAGAATTTTGTCACCAAAACCGATATTTTGTTCATTATTTGGACTGTCTCTTTCTTGATTAAATTCAACAATAAAATCGATACAGGGAGGAAAGTTAAATGGTTCCATAAACAAATTTAATCTAGTCCATTGTACAGTGGTTTCTGGAGTCCATGGTGCCATTTTACTTTGTTTTGGTCGAGAAATATCTCTTGGAGCAAAAGATCTCCAAGAAAATGATGTTGTCAATAGATATTTCGCTCCAGACGCCTTAATATTTGCGATGGCAGTTTTTGTATCTTCAAATGGTAGATGTGTGAACAAATCTCTACAAAAAACAAGATCAACTGTTGGGATTGGATCAGACAATACATCGATGACTCTGAAGTCAACGTCAGGATACCTAGTCTTGTTTATTTCAATAAGAGATTCATCATAGTCAGCGCCAATATATGTGACATCGTTAATAAATTTAACTTTTCGCATCCAATTATAATCACCACATGGCATATCTAAAATTGTTTTAATACCATGCCTCTCTAATAAAAGAGGGATTTCTCTTATGATCCATTTTGCTGCAGAGATTGTCGAAGCCGCACCGCATATCGTATAATCATCGTTATGTTTTGCATTTGGTGCACCAAAAGAAAGATTTTCTGTTACGAATGGATTTGTTTTAAGTAAACTTGTAATGCTCTTTGACATACTATAACCTCAATGATAAAAGATATGCTGACCAATTTTCTTTATAAACTTTTTACTTTCTGCCCAACTTGGATCCACATAAACTGCATGAAAGTGTTTTGCAGATCCAATTATACCGTAGTGCTTCTTGGAAATCAATATATTTTCAGCAATCTTAACAGAGTCTTGCCAAGCATCGCTGTTACGATAAACAGTTTTCTTTCCCTCACACACCCAAGAGAACTGACACGTGCCACGAATCTTTTGATGCACAACCCCACACACAGTTCTTGGATATTGCTTGCTATGAACACGATTCATGGTTACTTCAGCAACAGCAATTTTACCAGCATTCGGCTCACCACCTGCTTCAAAGTAAATGTTGCGAGCCAAGCACTCAACTTCTTTCATGACTGCTTGTTTCTTTTCATACGAGAGATTTAGAAACTCGACTTTATGATTTAGAGTTTCAAGTTCAGATTGTAGAAGTCCATTTGCCATTTGTTGGGCTTCTAGTTTGTTCTGTATACGATCTACCATACTGAATGGGATGTATAGAGTGAAGAACAACAAAGCAAAAAGTCCACCCCATCTACAGAACAAATTGTGATTGCGATCAAAATATTTTTCCACATTATGTAATATATCGACTGCATTCATGTTAGTTGCCTCCATTATTGCAGTTAGAAGAAAAAGAGTGGTGGTTCGCACCACCACTCTCTGACCTTTCTGTTACCAAGCGGTCAACTCTGGATAACTCCTACCGCAATTAAGCGGCTAGTGGGAGTTCCTGATCGTAAACATCATCGTTTGCGTTTACTTGTTTTGTGCGAATTACGTTCGTCACCTTTCGGGTAGCCTTTGGGTTATTACTTGCCCCGTCGAAGCCATTTCTTCCCCGTCGATGGTGGAGAAGGTGGGAGTCGAACCCACGTCCGAAACACCTT
>Ga0129336_10000927_pt1 | contig 17359 bp, 13 predicted proteins | sample CPB6_02_DNA_FD_96878 | JGI IMG/M metagenome (GOLD analysis project Ga0129336, IMG submission 96878) | Freshwater to marine salinity gradient microbial communities from Chesapeake Bay, USA - CPBay_Sum_0.6_0.2_DNA | ecosystem: Environmental > Aquatic > Marine > Coastal | place: USA: Chesapeake... | reverse complement strand
TCCGGTGGTAGGTTCATCGAGAACGTAAATCGTTCTTCCGGTTGAACGGCGTTGCAGTTCAGTTGCAAGCTTTACTCGTTGAGCTTCACCACCAGAAAGTGTTGGCGCAGATTGGCCGAGCCTTACATAGCCCAGTCCCACGTCACATAAAGTTTTCAGATATCTATGTATCGCGGGAATTGACTCAAAAAATTCGGCAGCTCGTTCGATTGGCATATCAAGTACTTCGGAGATGGTCTTTCCCTTGTAGTGAACTTCAAGTGTTTCGCGGTTGTATCGGGCTCCATGACACACTTCGCAAGGAACATATACATCAGGTAAAAAGTTCATTTCAATCGTGATTGTGCCGTCTCCTGCACAGTTTTCACATCTGCCACCTTTGACATTAAATGAAAATCTTCCTTGCTGATAGCCCCGTATTTTCGCTTCGCTGGTTTCTGCAAATAGGGCCCTTACTTTGTCAAAGACCCCTGTATAAGTTGCGGGATTGGATCTAGGAGTTCTACCTATCGGAGATTGATCAACATGGACTACTTTGTCCAATTGTTCGATTCCCGTGATAGTTCTGTGACGACCTGGAACAATTCGAGCACCATTAAGTTTGTTTGCTAGTACTGAGTAGAGAATGTCATTAACTAAAGTAGATTTACCAGAGCCACTAACTCCAGTCACGGAAACAAAAAGTCCTAGAGGAATGGTTACATCAATCGACTTAAGATTATTCTCTTTAGCCTCTTTAATAACTAAAGATTTCTTACTATTAAATTCGCGTCTATTTTGTGGAACTGTGATTTGAGTTCGACCAGATATATAAGAACCCGTTATTGATTTCTTGGAATTAATTAAGTCTTCTAGACTACCTGAAACTACGATTTCGCCACCATGTTCACCGGCACCGGGACCAATATCAACAACCCAATCGGCAGTCCTGATAGTTTCTTCATCATGCTCAACAACGATTAAGGTATTTCCTAGATCGCGTAAATGAGTCAGAGTCTCGATTAATCTTTTGTTATCTCTCTGATGCAAACCAATAGAAGGTTCATCAAGAACATAGAGAACGCCTACCAATCCAGAACCAATCTGAGTGGCTAATCTAATTCGCTGCGCTTCACCACCAGAGAGTGAGGCGGCTGGTCGTGCCAGAGTTAAATATTCCAGTCCGACATCCAATAGGAATCCAAGGCGAGCATTTACCTCTTTCATAACTCGCTCTGCAATTTTGGCCTCGCGAGCGCCCAGTTTGATCTCTTTGAGAAACTTCGCACAGTCAAAGATTGAGAGTTCACATATTTCAGCGATGTTCTTACCGTCTAAAGTAACAGCGAGAACTTCTGGCTTTAATCTCGTTCCTTTACAAACAGGACATGGAGTCTCTCGCATATACGCTTCATATTTTTCGCGGCTGTAATCACTATCAGTTTCGCCGTGACGTCGCTCAATAAATGGAATTACACCTTCAAATCCGGTTGAGTAACTCCGTACTCGGCCATACCGATTTTTATACTTAACGTGAACTTCATATTCGTAGCCATTCAAAATTGCTTCTCGAGCCTTTATCGAAAGTTTCTTCCATGGTGTATCCATGGAGAACTTCACATCTTTGGCAAGAGCATCCAATAAGTTCAAGAAATACTCAGAAGATTGACCGCCCGACCATGGCGCTATCGCTCCATCGTTAATCGAAATTGAATCATCTGGAATGACAAGTTCTTCATCAACTTCTAATTTTGACCCTATTCCTGTGCACTCTGGACAGGCCCCAAAAGGTGAATTGAATGAAAAAGATCTGGGTTCCATCTCTTGTATAGAAATGCCACAGTCATGACATGCTAAAAGTTCGCTGTAAGTTCGCTCTTTTTCAGCTTTTTCTTTGGCATCTATGAACTCCAGAGTTACTAAACCATTTGCTAGTTTTAGTGCAGTTTCAATTGAGTCTGTCAATCTTTGTTTTGAATCTGGCTTGGCAGTTAGACGATCAATTACCGCTTCAATGGTGTGCTTCTCTTGTTTCTTTAATTTCGGCGGATCGCTTAATTGGATGGTTACTCCGTCAACGCGCGCACGTGAATAACCTTGAGCCGCAAGATCCTTAAATAGATCAGCAAACTCACCCTTACGAGCTCTGATTATTGGTGCTAATACTTGAAATTTGGTCTCAACAGGAAGTGCGAGAATTTGATCAACGATATTTTGTGGAGTTTGTTTTGCGATGGGCTTTCCGCATTTAGGACAATGCGGCTTTCCCGCTCTTGAAAAGAGCAATCGTAAATAGTCGTAAACTTCTGTAATCGTTCCAACTGTTGATCGAGGATTACGGTTCGTAGATTTTTGATCGATGGAAACTGCCGGCGAGAGTCCCTCAATAAAATCAACATCTGGTTTATCCATCTGTCCTAGAAATTGACGCGCATATGCAGAAAGTGACTCTACGTATCTGCGTTGACCTTCAGCAAAGATGGTGTCGAATGCAAGAGATGATTTTCCTGAACCTGATAGTCCAGTAAACACAATTAGAGAATTACGTGGCAGATCTAGAGAAACATTCTTTAAATTGTGCTCTCGAGCGCCTCGAACTATCAAACGGTCAGCGCTCACTTGACTCCCCCTTCATCCATACTTCTTAATTCTCTCTTCAATTCTCGGATCTCATCGCGTAACCGTGCCGCGAGTTCAAATTGCAGTTCTGCGGCAGCATTTCTCATCTGCTCAGTGAGGGAATCTATTAAACCTAGGAGCTCAGCGCGCGGCAGAGCAACCAGCGATTTAGCATGAACTCCAACAGGAGTCTCGGTGGCGCCGCGCTTGCCTTTTGGAAGTAAATTCGCAGTATCTTCGCTCTCCTTTTCGATGAGATCAGTGATATCAGCAATCTTCTTTCGAAGTGGCGCCGGATCAATTCCTCGCTCTTTGTTATACGCCTCTTGCTTCGCACGGCGACGATTTGTTTCATCGATCGCATTTTTCATCGAATCAGTCAAGTTATCTCCATACATATGGACTTCACCAGAAACATTTCGTGCAGCACGTCCGATTGTCTGAATAAGCGAACGTGTCGATCTTAAAAATCCCTCTTTATCAGCATCGAGAATCGCCACCAATGAAACTTCAGGTAGATCTAGACCTTCGCGAAGCAGATTAATACCAATCAATACATCATATTCGCCAAGTCTTAACTCTCTAAGAAGTTCAACTCGTCGCAAAGTATCAACCTCAGAGTGGAGATAGCGAACTCTAATTCCTGCATTATTAAAGTAATCAGTTAAATCTTCTGCCATTTTCTTGGTTAAAGTTGTAACCAGAACTCGTTCATTTCTCGATGCGCGAATCTTGATCTCAGCCATTAGGTCATCTATCTGATTTTTGGTTGGTTTCAAGACTATTTTTGGATCTACCAAGCCAGTGGGCCTAATTACCTGTTCAACATAAATACCTTTGGTTTGCTCTAGTTCATAGGGACCTGGAGTTGCTGAAAGGTAAATCTTCTGCGGGGTTCTTTCAAGAAATTCAGAAAACGTTAATGGTCGATTATCAAGAGCGCTTGGCAATCTAAACCCATGTTCCACCAACGTTCGTTTCCGGGAGGCATCGCCTTCCTGCATCGCTCCTATCTGCGGCACAGTTATATGCGATTCATCTATTACACAGAGAAAATCTTCTGGAAAATAATCAAGGAGACAGTTTGGTGCAGATCCAGCTTCTCGGCCGTCAATATGGCGAGAGTAATTTTCAATTCCAGAACAGAATCCAAGTTGTGAAATCATCTCTAAATCAAATTGAGTGCGCATCCTAAGGCGCTGCGCCTCTAAAAGTTTGTTCTGATTTTCTAACTCTCTTAATCTGATTGCCAACTCATCCTCAATTTGAGAGACCGCTCGTTTCATGGTTTCTGGGCTTGCCGAGTAATGAGTGGCCGGAAAAATGAAAACTTCGTTAGCTTCGCTAACGATTTCACCAGTCAATGGGTTTAGCGTTGTTAGGCGCTCAATCTCATCGCCAAACATCTCGATGCGGATTGCCAGCTCTTCGTAGACTGGGATGATCTCAATTGTGTCACCTCTCACTCTAAAGGTTCCACGTTCAAATGCAATGTCATTACGTTTATATTGAATATCGACAAATTTCCTTAATAAAGTATTTCTCTCAATGGAGTCTCCAACATGAATACGAATCATTCTATCTATGTACTCTTGCGGTGTACCTAGGCCATAGATACATGAAACTGTTGCTACAACTACAACATCTCTTCTTGTCAGTAATGAGTAAGTTGCAGAGTATCTAAGACGCTCAACTTCTGAATTGATTGATGCGTCTTTTTCAATAAATGTATCGGTTTGCGGAACATAAGCTTCAGGTTGGTAGTAGTCGTAGTAAGAAACAAAATACTCGACTGCGTTTTCTGGCATTAACTCACGGAATTCATTCGCTAATTGAGCAGCTAGAGTTTTATTTGGAGCAATAATTAAAGTTGGGCGTTGTACTTGTTCTATCAGCCAAGCTACTGTTGCAGATTTTCCTGTACCTGTTGCTCCCAATAAAACAATATCTTTCTCGCCAGCATTGACGCGATTCTCTAAATCGGCAATTGCGGTTGGTTGGTCCCCTGCTGGCTTAAATTCACTAATGACCTTAAAGGGTTTATCAGCTCTAGGAGTTTTGGTTAACGCCCTAGTCATTTTGGTTTTTACTCCGAGGAATTATTTCAAGATTCCACAACTGGATGACTTCCTTTTCAAGCTCTTCTAAATTCCCATTATTTTCGATAATAAAATCTGAAATTGTTTCGCGTTGCGATCTCGAAGCCTGCGCAGAAATACGTTTTTCAATCTGGTACGACTTCAAGCCTCTATCCAGGAGCCTTCTAGTTCTTATCTCATCATCGGCTTCTACCGTAATTACAAGATCAAATCTGTCCTGGCCTTGAGTTTCGAAGAGAAGCGGTATCTCATTTACTACAACAGAGTCTTCAGGGGACTTTTGCAAAACTCTCGTAGAAAGTTCGCGGACTCTAGGATGGATTATTCCTTCCAAGTCTTTTCTTGCGTCTTCATCATTAAATACAAGCTCTGCTAATTTTGAACGGCTAATTTCTCCATCAACAAGGATTTCATCGCCAAATCGTGCTAAAACTTCATCAAAGCCAGATGTGCCACGTTCAATAACTTCACGAGCTAATTGATCTGAATCAACAACTATTGCACCTAGTTCGCTGAGAATGTCTCCAACGGCGGACTTACCAGATCCGATACCGCCTGTAAGTGCGATCGATAACATGTAATCAATCCTTGAGTTGGTTTAATGAGATCCCGTTGCTGCGATTCTTCCCAAAAAAAGCGTGAACTGGACCAGCAATTACTGGCCCAGTTCTCATAATGATTATTCCGCTGCTTGTTGCTCTGATTGTTCAGGAGCCGAAGTCGCCGCGGCTGCATCAGCTGCCTGCGCCTCTGCCTTCTGCTTCTTATGCGCCATAAAACGAGCTTGAGCTTCTGCGTACTGACGCTCCCACTCTTCGCGTTGCGCTTCAAACCCTGGTTGCCACTCTTGTGTTTGTGGATCAAAACCTTCTGGATATATGAAGTTTCCATTTTCATCATATCTAGCTGGCATTCCATATTGGGTTGGATCGAAGGCTTCTACGGGGACATCTTGTCCTTCGTTAGCTTGTTTCAAGGAAAGCGAGATACGACGTCGTTCTAGATCGATATCAATAATCTTTACGAAGAGTTGATCTCCTACTTGAACTACTTGCTCTGGAATTTCCACATGACGTTCAGCTAACTCAGAGATATGGACTAATCCTTCTATGCCATCAAAGACTTTTATGAAGGCACCGAATGGAACAAGTTTGGTCACTTCGCCTGGCACAACTTGATTAATAGTGTGTGTTCGAGCGAATGCCTGCCATGGATCTTCTTGAGTTGCCTTTAGTGAGAGCGAGACGCGCTCTCTTTCAAAATCTACTTCTAGAACTTCAACAGTAACCTCATCGCCAACTTCGACTACTTCACCTGGGTGATCGATGTGTTTCCATGAAAGCTCCGATACATGCACAAGTCCATCGACTCCGCCAAGATCCACGAACGCTCCGAAGTTAACAATCGATGAAACGACTCCGGTTCGTACTTGACCCTTTTGAAGTTGATTTAGGAAAGTAGTTCGCGATTCTGATTGTGTCTGCTCTAAATAGGCACGTCGAGATAGAACTACGTTGTTGCGATTCTTGTCCAGTTCGATAATTCGAGCTTCAACCTGCTTACCGATGTATGGTGAAAGATCGCGAACGCGTCGCATTTCAACTAGAGATGCAGGTAAGAATCCACGAAGACCAATATCTACAATTAAACCGCCTTTAACAACTTCGATGACGGTACCGATAACAACTTCATCGCGCTCTTTCTTGGCTTCAATTTCTCCCCATGCTTTTTCATATTGAGCGCGTTTCTTGGAGAGGATTAAACGTCCTTCTTTATCTTCTTTTTGTAAAACTAAAGCTTCGATCTGCTCTCCAATTTTTACAAGTTCACTTGGATCAAGATCATTTCTAATGGAAAGTTCTCTGGAAGGTATAACGCCTTCAGTCTTGTATCCGATATCTAAGAGAACTTCGTCGCGATCAACTTGCACGACAACGCCAGTGACAAGATCACCATCGTTAAAATTCTTTATTGTTCCTTCGATTGCTGCTAAGAATTCTGCAGCTGAGCCAACATCATTTACTGAAATTTGAGTAGACAATTTTCTCCGGGGGTACTTCTTCTAGTAGGGCACGCTTTAGATCTGACTCCAGAATCTGGGCATTTCCTACTATGTCTGAGGCGATGCAAGAATCCAATGCGAGGCTCGTAGAGTACTTACGCGTGAAGCACAAGGCAATTTCAGGCCTGCATTAATGGGCTGCTGAATCCCAACTTCGCCCAAATCCAACATTTACGTCTAAAGGTGCGCGCAATGGATATGCCGCTCCCATCTCTTTTCTAACCAACTGTTCCAACGAAGCTTCTTCTCCGTCGGCTACTTCGAAAATCAATTCATCATGTACTTGTAAGAGGATTCTGGAGCGAAGTTTCTTCTCCTTCATCGAACTGGAAACTTTCAGCATAGCTACCTTAATTATGTCAGCTGCCGATCCTTGAATCGGCGCATTAAGAGCCATTCGCTCTGCGACTTCTCGGCGTTGTCGATTCTCGTGATTCAAATCTGGAAGATAACGACGTCTCCCAAGAATTGTCTCTGTATATCCCTTATCTCTGGCAATTCGAACAACTTCCTTTAAGTAATCCTGAATACCGCCAAAACGTTCAAAATACTTTGCCATAAGAGCGCTAGCTTCTGGAGGTGAAATATCTAATTGTTGAGCTAAGCCAAATGATGAGAGCCCGTAGGCTAATCCATACGACATAGCCTTAATTTGACGTCTCATTTCACTATCGACTTCTGCAACTGATACACCAAACACTTGTGATGCAACTGTTGAATGTAAATCTTCTCCAGCTGCAAATGCCTTTAGCAATCCTGCATCATTTGATAAGTGGGCCATGATTCGCATTTCGATCTGACTGTAATCAGCAGTCATCAGAGCGTTATATGGTGATTGAGCTACAAATGAATTACGAATCTTTCTGCCCTCTTCAGTTCTAATGGGAATATTTTGAAGATTAGGCTCTGTCGAAGAGAGCCTTCCCGTTGCCGCCACCGTCTGCTGAAAATTAGTATGTATTCGACCATCTCTTGCTATTGCACTTTGCAAACCTTCAACTGTTGTTCTTAACTTAGAAACTTCTCGAATTCGCAATAAATTCTGCAGAACCGGATGCTTTGTTGTTGCGTAAAGCCACTCTAAAGATTCGGCATCTGTGCTAAACCCAGTCTTAATTCTCTTCGTCTTTGGTAATTTCAACTCTTCGAATAAAACTGCCTGCAATTGCTTTGGTGAAGATACATTAAATTCTCGTCCAACTGCCGAGCACACAGCTTTTGTTGCAGATTTCTCCGACTCGGCAAATTCGTTATGCAGTCTTCCGAGTTCTTTTTCATCAACTGCTATACCGATGGACTCCATTTGTGCCAAAAGAATCATCGTGGGCATTTCTAGATCCCTAAACAGATTCGTTTGTTCTCGCTGAGAAAGTTCAGTCAACAACTTCTCTTGCAAGGCTGGCATATGCAAAATTAGTTCGCTAGCTGGAACTTCTGCGAAAAGATCAGGCTCCGATGCTTCAATTGCAAGAAACTTTCTCATAATTTCAGTAATTCCAAGGTCTCGCGAACCAGGATTAATAAGGTATGCCGCAATTTCACTATCAAAAACGATTGTCCCGCCTAAATTGCTTTTGGCTAATTGCTTTCCTTGATGTGTAGAAATCTGCAGTTCTCTAAGTAAGTTATTCTCATACTCAAGTTCAAAGATTTCGTTTCCAGTAAATGTTAAATAAACAGCTGTCTGATCTAGTAAAACGTACGCATAATTGTTCTGCTCTTTACTGAATTCGATAAATTCGCTTTTGCTTTTTGACTTCTTTACGGATGATGAAATCGATTTTTTACTTTCCTTTTTGGAATCACTAGATTTCTCTTGGTTTCCTGCTTCAGAGCCGCTAAGAGTCTTGATTCGATCACGAAGTGCCTTGATCTCGAGTTTTTCAAATAATGATAGAGCGCCCTCTTGGTCTATTCCTCGCCACTTCATAGCCGAAAGATCTACTTCCAAGGGCACATCGTTCCTGAGTTGCGTTAACTCTCGATTTAATCTGACGTTTTTAAGAGATGCACGTAGCGAATCGCCAGCTTTCCCTGTTATTTCATCGACATGTGAAAGCAAGTTTTCGAGTGATTTGTATTCGATAACCCATTTAGCGGCAGTCTTCTCGCCAACGCCTGGAATCGATGGCAGATTGTCACTTGGATCTCCCCGAAGCGCAGCAAAATCTGGATATTGCTCGGGAGTTAGACCATATTTTTCTTCTACGGCCGCTGGTGTCATTCGAGCAAGGTCCGTAACTCCTTTTTTTGGATAAAGCACTGTTACTGAGTCGGTTACTAGTTGAAAAGAGTCTCTATCCCCCGTGCAAATTAGTGTCTCTGAATCTTTTCCAATTTTAGAAACAATTGTTGCAATCAAATCATCTGCTTCAAATCCATCCATTTCGTATGCGGGAATCTGAAAGGCATTTAATAGCTCATAGATATAGCTGATCTGCGATCGGAATTCATCAGGAGTAGATTTTCTATTTGCTTTATATTCTGGAAACTTCTCTGTTCGAAAGGTTTTACGAGACACATCAAAAGCAGCTGCTATATGAGTAGGTTTCTCGTCTCGAATTAGATTTATCAACATTGAAGCAAATCCGTAGATCGCATTTGTATGCTGCCCAGTGCTAGAAACGAAGTTCTCGACCGGTAAGGCATAGAAAGCTCGATAAGCCAGAGAATGGCCATCAATCAAGAGAACTCGGGTAGTCATCGCAACGGCAATCCTAGAGTTTGGGACATACAATTACGTTCATGAGTGACTTTATGGAGATTTTGCGAGAACGAGGTCGAGGCGAACTCGATAAGAAAATGGGTATTGAGATTATTGAAGCATCTCCAGAACGACTTGTGGCCACAATGCCCGTCACTGGTAACACCCAGCCACTCGGACTGCTCCACGGTGGAGCAAATGTTGTCCTCGCCGAGAGCCTCGGATCAATCGGAACCCAATTACATGCCGGTCCTACTCGCAGAATTGTTGGCGTTGATATAAATGCCACGCACCATAAATCTGCCACTTCTGGAATTGTTACCGGCGTTGCTACAGCAGTGTCGCTTGGGAAAACTTTGTGTTGCTATGAAATTGAGATAACAAACGATAAGGGTGAGAGAACTTGCTCTGCTCGTATTACTTGCTTAATTTTGGCAGAACGGTAGTCGCTTGATTCGGATCTAGTATTGCGAAAGAAATTTCTTTCATGGTTATTCGTCGATCCATCGCGCTTTTTTGAATCCATTTGAAGGCTTCAGGCTCTGAGAGATTCATCGCTTTCATTAAAATCCCTTTGGCTTGATCTACAAGTTTTCTGGTTTCCAATCTTTCCGTTAAATCTGAAATTTCATCTTGCAACGCTAGTAATTGTTGGTGACGACTGAAAGCAATTTCTATCGCAGGTACTAAATCGTCAATCGTAAAAGGCTTTACGACATATCCCATAACACCCGCATCTCGAGCTCGTTCCACTAAATCTTTTTGACTGAACGCGGTTAGCATTAAGGTCGGACAGATTTTTGAGATCTTCTCTGCCGCAGAGATGCCATCAAGTTTAGGCATTTTTACATCAAGGATTGCTAAGTCCGGATTTTTTTCATTTGCTTCTTTAACTGCTTCTTCGCCATTTGATGCTTCTGCAATTACTTCATAACCTGCTTCACGTAACATCTCTGCCAAGTCAAGGCGAATCAACGTTTCATCTTCAGCAATAAGAATCCGCTTGGAAATCTGATTAACCATGTGCCTCGAGTCGGATTCGAACCGACACTATACGGTTTTTGAGACCGTCCTCTCTACCGTTGGAGTACCGAGGCAAGGAACACATAGTTTAGCGATAGGCCGGTGCTAGGCCACCAACTGCATCACCAATTTGATGCACGCGCATTGCATTTGTAGAACCTGGAATTCCAGGCGGTGAACCTGCAACAATCATGATTAATTCACCTTTATTAACGCGATTTTTTTGTAGAAGCACAGTGTCAACCTGTTTCACCATTTGATCCGTAGTTTCAACTAGAGGCATGATCAAAGGTTCAACGCCCCAAGAGAGCGAGAGTTGTCGATAGGTAGTCTCATCTGGAGTTAATGCGACAACTGGAATGTTGGATCGCAAACGTGACATTCGTCGAGCAGAGTCTCCTGATTTTGTAAAAGTAGCAAGAATTTTTGCGCCTATTACCTGTCCAACTTCAGTAGCCGCCTTTGTTATAGCGCCACCTTTGGTCTTTGGATTATGCATTAATGCCGGAATCAGATGTAACGCATCGCTTTCAGTTTTCTCGATAATACGTGCCATCGTCCTTACCGCTTCAATTGGATAATTTCCGGTACTTGTTTCTCCGGAGAGCATTAGTGCATCAGCTCCATCTAAGATTGCATTCGCGCAATCGGTAGCTTCTGCGCGCGTTGGACGAGAATTTGTCATCATGGAATCCAGCATTTGAGTTGCGACGATTACTGGTTTTGCATTTTCGCGTGCCGCAGTAATACATCGCTTCTGAATAAGCGGTATCTCCTCAATCGGCATTTCAACTCCGAGGTCACCGCGCGCCACCATGATGCCATCAAAAGCTTCAATGATGGCATCCAAATTTTCTACTGCCTGTGGTTTCTCAATTTTTGCAATGACCGGAAGTCGCACACCAACTTCATCCATAATTTGATGAACTTTTTCAATATCTTTTGCGGAGCGAACAAATGAAAGTGCTACAAAATCAGCACCTTCTGCTAATCCCCACTTCAAGTCATCAATATCTTTATCCGACATCGCAGGAACAGATACCGCAACTCCAGGAAGATTCAATCCTTTGCTATTCGAGATTTGTCCGGATTCCACACATTTCGTAAGTACTTCTGTGCCTTTGACGCTCTGAACTTCGACGATCACCTTTCCATCATCAATGAGAATTAAATCTCCGACCTTGCAATCACCCGGAAGACCTTTGTAAGTGGTACTAGCTCTCTCTTTGGTTCCAAGAACTTCTTCGGTAGTGATCGTGAAAAGATCTCCGATTTCTAGTTGATGGAAATCGGCTGCAAATTTTCCTAATCTAATTTTCGGACCTTGTAAATCAATAAGTACTGCAACAGGTGCTTGCTTCTTCTCTGCAACTTTACGAACTAAATCCAATCGATTCTTATGATCCTTATGAGTTCCGTGCGATAAATTTAATCGAGCAACATTCATGCCCGCATCAATCAGCGCCTCAACTTTTTCAATGCTTTCTACCGCCGGTCCTAAGGTGCAAACGATCTTTGCTCTTCGCAATTAGGGACCTCTCCTCTGCAAGATTTAAAGCGATATCGGACGACTTTGTCCCATCGCTGATTCTATCAAGAGGTTCCGTTACAGCTAAATGCCTGAGATATTGGCTATTTGACCGACTCCCGCGGTAATTGCCATACCTAATGCACCACCAAAAACAATTCTTAACGTGGTCTTTAGAACACTTGAACCAGCAATTCGCGCACTAATGATTCCTGCCAAAATTAAGCCGACAAAAGTTATCAAAATAATGGAAAGCGCTTTACCTCCCAAACTTGGCGCGAAGGCGCCAACGAATGGGATTAATCCGCCTGCGGTAAAGCTAATTGCAGACGCAACTGCTGCTTGAAGAGGGCGAGCTTTTGTCGCCTCATGATGACCTAATTCGTCTCGCAGATGCGCAGCAAGTGGATCTTTGGCATGCAACTCTCGAGCAACGGATTCTGCAAGCTTTCGAGAGATGCCGCGCGACTCATATATTTGTGTTAATTCCTCTAATTCAGCTTCTGGATCTAATTCAAGCTGCTTCTTTTCGAGCTCTTTATCGGATTGTTCAATATCATTTTGCGATCGCACCGAAACAAATTCTCCTACCGCCATCGACATTGCACCGGCTGTGATAGCTGCCAAGCCAGCGGTTAGTACAAAATCATTGCGGCCAGCAGTAACAACTCCAATCATCAATGATGATGTAGAAACTAAGCCATCATTTGCACCTAGGACTGCCGCTCGCAACCACCCCGCCCTATGACTTCGATGGTTTTCATCATGCAACTCATGTTCGAGCTTCGATATTGCTTGCGACATAACAGAATTCTAACTTAACTATTAGATGATTTAGTTGATTTCCTAGGTAGGCGATTTCTCTTGAAAAGATAGATTAATGCTGCAGAAAATAGCAAGGCGCTGGTCCAAACATTTAATCTCAATCCAAAAATCAAGCTTGCTTCATCAATTCTAAATGTCTCAATTATTCCCCGACCTAATGAATAACCTGCAACATAAAGGGCGAAGATTGAACCACTTTTGAGATTTCTTAGGACGCGGATCCTGATTAAAACAAATGCCAAGAAAATGCACCAGATTGACTCGTATAAAAATGTCGGGTGATAAGTTTCAAAATTATTGAAACCCCGTGGTCGATATTGCTCTGGGATTTGAAGCGCCCAAGGCGCATCGAGAGGTCTACCGAATAATTCTTTATTGAACCAATTACCAAAGCGACCAACCGCTTGGGCTACGAGCAATCCGGGCGCTAGCGCATCTGCAAAGACTGAAAACTTTAATTCACCACGTTTTGGATTTTTTTGGAAAGCAAAATATGCCACGATTGTTCCAAGGCTTATTGCACCCCATATTCCTAGTCCGCCTTCCCAAATAAAAAGCGCAGAAATCGGATCCGATAAGTACTTATCTGGCGTTGTTAATACGTGATAAATCCTGCCGCCGATAATTCCAGCAGGAACTGCATAAATCGCAATATCCCCGACCAATCCTGAGTTGCCACCTTGAGCAGCGAACCTTCTGCTTCCAATGGCAATTGCCAGCGCAATTCCAGTAATTATGCAGAGAGCATAAAAATGAATCGTTAATGGACCAAGTTCTAAAGTCGATTGACTTGGCGAAGGAATCACTATGGCTGCTTTGCTGCCTCGATCGCAGCTTTGAATTCATCTAGTTTGAATTCTGCACCACTACGTTCCCAGAGTTTGCCATCAATAAATACCGTAGGAGTTCCTTTTACGTTGTACTTTGCCATCGAGTCATAGACGGCTTTTACTTGTTCTAAATACTTTCCATCCTTTACGCAATTCTCGTATTCCGGAGATGTAATTCCGAGCTTCTTACTTAGCGCTAAGAGATTTTCATTTGTATAGGTGCCTGAACCTTCTTGGCCCTGAACTGCAAATAACCCGTTATGTAAATCTAGAAATCTACCTTCAGCCACCGAGCAGAAGGAAGCATTGACCGCGCGTACTGAATCTTGACCAAGGAATGAAGTCATTCGATAAGTGACTTGAGCTTCTTTGTTTCTAGCAAGCTCCTCAACGTATGAACCAATCTCTTTTTCAAAATCATTACAGAATGGACATTGCGGATCTTCCCAAATCTCAACTTTCGGCTTCACGCCAGAATTGAATGTAATTCCGTAATCATCCTCTTTACTAAATGATCCAGTCAGTACTGGGCCATTCTGAGATGCGTCAATCTTTTCAAGCGCCACATCAAAGTCACTTAAAGATGCAGAACGCTTATCCAGGACAGTGAAAATAACTCCTGAGAGCACTACAAGAGCTACCATTCCAAGAACTAGATTCTTGGTGAGGGTGTCACCGCTTTTCTCAATGTCGCGATGGCGTTGACGTGGCTCTTTTGGCATTTTGACTCCTTAGCGGGCTGATTAATCTGCTGGACGCAAGTTTATCTAATTGGGGCTTTTTCGCACTCCGCTTGCGAGATCAGAGGCTAATCCTTCAACTGCATCTGCCCCCTTGCCTTCGATGAGCAACTTAAGAAATGCTGAGCCGACAATTACTCCGTCAGCAAATTGGGATATTTCAGATGCTTGATCACGATTTGATACTCCCAGACCAACGGCTACTGGCAGATTACTGATCTTTCTAATTCTAGAAACTAAATTCTTAGCTTCATTTGAAAGTGCGCTGCGTGCGCCAGTTACTCCCATCAAGCTCGCTGCATATATAAATCCAGAACAATTTTGGGTTACATTTTCTAATCGATCATCGGAACTGCTGGGAGCTACAACAAAGGTTCTATCAATGTTGAATTCATCAGTTGCAACTCTCCAATCGGTACTCTCTTCTACAGTCAAATCAGGAGTTATAACTCCAACTCCTCCAGCCGAAGATAAATCTCTTGCAAAATTGCGGTAACCGTATTTTTCGATTGGATTCCAATATGACATTACATAAGTAGGAACTTTTGAGGCTGAAACGATCTCAAATACATCTGCAACTTTAAATCCATTTTCAATTGCCGCTTCGCTAGTTTGTTGGATTACCGGTCCATCCATTACTGGGTCGCTGTATGGAATTCCGACTTCGATTAAATCGACACCACCGGCAATCATGGCCGCGATTATTTCTGATGTTTTTGTCTTGTTTGGAAAACCGGCTGTCACATACCCGATAAGTAAGGATCTATTTTCTGCCTTTGCCTTAGCGAAGAGCTCCTCTGTTTTCTTATTCATATGTTAGATCGGAATTCCAAAATAGTTCGCAGCAGTTTGCACATCTTTATCGCCTCTACCAGAGAGATTTATCAGAATATTTGCATCAACGCCAAGCTCCTTGCCAACTTGAATAGCTCCTGCAAGGGCATGAGCCGTTTCGATCGCCGGAATTATGCCTTCACTCTTTGAGAGTAGATCAAATGCATGCATGGCTTCATCATCCGTGATTGCGCGATATTCGGCTCTGCCGATTTCTTTGAGGAAAGCGTGTTCGGGACCTACTCCTGGATAGTCAAGTCCTGCAGAAATTGAATGCGACTCTTTCGTTTGTCCATTTTCATCCTGCAACACATATGTTCTTGTGCCGTGCAAAACTCCTGGAGAACCACCAACTAATGTCGCCGCATGTTTTCCGCTGGCAACGCCGGATCCGCCAGCTTCTAAACCAATTAATCGAACCGAAGAATCGTCAATAAAGGAGTGAAAAATTCCAATTGCATTAGAACCGCCACCGACGCAAGCCAGAACTGCATCGGGAAGTTTTCCAATCAACTCTCGCATCTGCTCTTTAGACTCTTCACCAATAATTTTATGGAAATCTCTAACCATAGTTGGAAATGGATGTGGCCCAGCAACGGTTCCGAGCAAATAATGCGTGGTAGAAACATTCGTTACCCAATCACGCATCGCTTCGTTAATTGCATCTTTTAAAGTTCTGGAACCAGTCGTGACAGGAATTACTTGTGCACCCAAAATTTTCATTCTGGCCACGTTTAGTGATTGGCGCTTTGTGTCCTCTTCTCCCATATAAACAACGCATTCCAAACCCATTAAAGCCGCTGCGGTTGCAGAAGCCACTCCATGCTGTCCTGCTCCAGTTTCTGCAATTATGCGTTGCTTGCCCATGCGCTTTGTTAGAAGTGCTTGCCCAAGAACATTATTTATCTTATGACTTCCTGTGTGATTTAAATCTTCTCGTTTCAAAAAGATTCTTGCGCCACCGGCATGTTTTGCAAAACGAGTCGCTTCGGTAATTATCGATGGCCGTCCGGTATATGTTCGATGAAGTTCACTTAGTTCATTTAAGAATATTGGATCTTTTTGAGCCGCCTCATGAGCTGCTGCTAATTCATCTAGCGCGCCAATGAGAGCTTCCGGTACGAATCTCCCGCCGTACTTTCCAAAATGTCCTTCGCTCACGTGCCTACTCTACTTTTCCGGTGGAATTCGCGCCCGTTAAGAATTCCTGAATCTTTTCCCTTGGATCCTTTGCTCGAACAAGAGCTTCGCCGACCAAAATCGCATCTGCTCCGAAACTCTGCGCTGCAATTACATCTTTCATATCGAAAATGCCCGACTCTGCAACTTTTACTATTTCATTTGGAATTAATGGTATTAGGTCGGCAAACACTTCTGAATTAACTTCCAGGGTTTTTAAATTTCGGGAATTGACTCCGATCATCTTTGCATCTATCGCTAAAGCTCGCTCCAATTCTTGATGATTGTGAACTTCAATTAAAGTCGTCATCTCTAATGCTTCGGCAATTTGAAAATAGTCTTTTAGTTGGTGATCATCGAGTGCTGCAACAATCAATAGAATTAGATCTGCTCCATATGCTCGAGATTCCTGTACGAGATATTCGCTAACCATGAAATCTTTTCGCAACACTGGTATATCAACAGAGCTTCGAACAACCTCCAGATCTTGGAGCGAACCCTTAAATCTCCGACCTTCAGTTAGAACGCTTATTGCAGTTGCTCCGCCTTCCTGGTAAATCCTGGCAAGTTCTGCCGGTTCCGGAATCTCTGCAAGTTCACCTTTGCTAGGTGATGATCGTTTGATCTCTGCGATTACTGAAAATTTTTCTGCTTTGAATTTTGAGAGTGCAGGAATTGCTTTTGGCGCGGCAGCAATTTTTTCAGCAAGTTTTCCCGGAGCTAATTTACGATTCGCTTCATCAGCTTTCACACCTTCAATAATTTGCAAGAGCGCACTCACGACAATTTCCTCAATTTGTTAGCTGAAGAAATAGCACCAAGTACGGCGGCTGCCTTATTTAAACATTCCGCATCTTCATTTTCCGGTGATGAATCTGCGACAACTCCAGCTCCTGCCTGTACATACGCTTTATCACCTTTGAGAATTGCCGTCCGG
>Ga0129336_10000925_pt1 | contig 17367 bp, 10 predicted proteins | sample CPB6_02_DNA_FD_96878 | JGI IMG/M metagenome (GOLD analysis project Ga0129336, IMG submission 96878) | Freshwater to marine salinity gradient microbial communities from Chesapeake Bay, USA - CPBay_Sum_0.6_0.2_DNA | ecosystem: Environmental > Aquatic > Marine > Coastal | place: USA: Chesapeake... | reverse complement strand
ACGGTGCCGTTGCCGGCGCTCAGGGTGGTCTTGCCGCTGGCTGCCGCGGCCGGGACAGCGAGGGCCAGCGTTGATGCCGCGACGCCGACACCTGCCACCAGGACGAATCCGGACTTAAATGTGGGGGCCATGGACGGTCCTTCCTCCTCGAGACGGTGCGGCGGGGCGACGTTCAACCAGCAGCGCTGCGAAGCATAGCCCTGACGCACAATGATCCGGTGAGAGCGGCAGCGAAGAGCCGGGTGCGGCCCAGGGGGCGCGCCGGAACCGCGCTCATCGCGGCAGCCCTCCTGGCGGCCACGGCAGCCCTGACCGCTCCGCCCAGCACCGCCCTCCCCGTCTCGACCGACGGACTGGTCGTCACGAGCGCCGCGATCGAGGTCCAGTCGGTCGCGGCGCCGGCCTCGTGGGTGTCGACGACCACGGTCTATGAGGGCTCCCCGACACGACTGGTGATGGCCGTCGAGGCGCCCGAGGCGGGTGTGGTGCACACGACCGTGACCCTGCCCGGCCGCACCAGCGCCGTGGCCGATGCCTCGACCTCCGTCTCCGCCGGGGCCAGCACCGTCACCGTCCCGCTCGACCTGTCCTACGGCGCCTGGCTGGCCGGGTCGGTGCAGAACACCGCTGACCACCTCGACGTGGACGTCTCCTTCACGCGCACACCCCCGGCCGCTCCCGCGTCCACGGCGACGCCATCCGCGACACCATCCGCGACGCCGTCGACGACGTCCTCGCCCACCCCCTCGGCGTCGACATCACCCGACCCCGAGCCGACGCCTTCCGCCCTTGCCCTGCCACGGCCCGTGCGCGTGACCGTGACGGGAACATCGGGTGCCGATCGACGCTCGCTGCGCAGGGCCATCCGGTCCCTGCCCCCCGGCATCACCGTCTTCGCCGTAATCCGGGCGTCGACACGTCCGGATGACGACTGCCCGACGCGACGTCAGCTGGCACGCATGGTCGCCGACGCTGCGGCGTCCACCGGCCGCACCGTGCGGCTGCGCACCGGATCACCCGTTGCCCGCGGCTGCGCACGGCTGGAGATCAGCTACCTCGAACAACAGCGCACGCGCGTCGCCGTCCGCACGTCGACGACATCCTTCGACGTGCCCATCGTGATGGCTCCCCGGCCGCTGATCATGATCCACGGGATGTGGTCCTCGGCAAGCGTCTGGTCGACCTACACGCAGTCGGGCAACCGCCTAGTCACGCGCAACAGCCAATGGCTGGGCTACGCGGTGAACACCATGGACACCGGCTCCGCGCTCCTGCCCTACGCCTCGGTGAACACCATTGCGCAGAACGCCGCCCTCGCCTGGGACTACATCCAAGGCCGAATGGCCGCGCTCAACGCGCACGAGGTCGACGTCCTCGCCCACTCCCTCGGCGGCGTCATCACCCGACGGATGCTCCACGACGCGACCAATGGCCAGGCGGCCCAGGACGCGATCCGGTCGGTCGTCCTCCTCGGCACGCCCAACGGCGGCTCCTCCTGCTCCACTGCCTGGCAGGTGCCCGCCAACAGCGAGCTCACCTACGCAGCGATGGACAGCTTCAACATGCTTTATCCGGGCTACCCGGGAGCGTTCACGACATCGCTCTACTCGGACCACTTCGGCTCCACCTGCTTCGATGCCAATGCCGGCGACCTCTTCGTGCCGGCCTGGAGCACGCAGGCCCAGGCGGTCGACGTCGTCACGCGCATCAGCCCGGGGATCCAGCACGCCAACATGACGAGTGACAATCGACTCTTCACCGACTACGTGCTGCCCACCCTCGCCCAGCCCAGCGCGCCGGTGAGCTCCGGCCCGACCGCGCGCCTGACGAACCCGGCGGCCTCGTCGACCATCCTGTTCGAGGACACCGCAACCGGAGCCTCGCTGTCCATCACCAGGACGGTGACCATCGAGTCCGGCCGAAGCCTGGTCGCCAGCGTGGTCGCCGACTCCGGAGCGACGGGCACCCTGACCTACCCCAGCGGCAGCGGCACGGCATCCGTCGCCCTGACGGCAATCGGCGACTACCCGGTCTTCGAGGCCGAGCTCAGCTACGCCACCCTGGGTGGCACCGGGGGCACCCCCGTCACCGTGTCCGTCACCATCGACGCCACGACCACTGCAGCGTCGCCGGAATGGCGCTGGTCCCTCGTCAGCAGGCGGTAGTCAGCGGTCGGTCGATCCGTCCTTGCGGCCCAGCGCCTCGATCTCGCGCTCCATCGCGTTCAGCTGGTCGCGCATGCCACGGAGGAGGTCGACGAGCGATTCGTGCTCGTCCTGCTCCTCGGCTCTCAGCCGCTGGCGCTCCTCCTCCCGAGCCTCCTCCATCGCGCCGATGACGATGCCGAGCACGAGATTGAGCACGACGAACGCCGCGATCAGGACGTAGGAGATGAAGAAGATCGTGGCGAAGGGCGTGACCTCCTGCGCCTGCTCCAGGTAGGTCGGGAAGTTCTCCAGCGTGAGGAGCACGAACAGGGTCAGCATCGCCGAGCCGATCGTGCCCCACTGCTGCGGGAGGGCATCACCGAGCAGCGTGACCCCGATCATCCCGTACACGAACACGATCAGGATGACGAGCACGATCATCGAGAACACCGACGGGAGCGCCTTGGCCAGAGTGCCGACCAGCACGCGCGCATCCGGCAGGAAGCGCAGCAGCCGCACGATGCGAGCAAGCCTCAGCAGTCGCATGATCTCCGCCTGCGAGCGCAGAGCCGGGACCAATGCGCCACCGATGACGATGAAGTCGAAGACGTTCCAGCCCGAGCGGAAGAAGTTCCAGGGCCTTGGCGCGTAGGAGACGATCCGGACGATCAGCTCGATCAGGAAGACGACGTAGAAGGCCTCATTGACGCGCATCAGCGCATCGAAGGCCGACGTTCCGGGGGAGAGGTAAGTCTCGGCCCCCAGCACGACGGCGTTCGCCACGATGACGCCGCTGATGACCATCTGGAACCAGTCGGCATCGACGATCCTCGCGAGGAACTCGATCCGGGGGACTGCAGTCGACTGCTTCATCGCGTCATGACTTCCTGAACGTGATCGGCAGTGAGGTGAGCGAGTAGAGGAAGAAGCCGGGGGCGCGCTGGGGGACGAAGTCGGCGGCAAGCGAGATGTCGTCGAGCCGGTCGAGAACCGCGCCGAATCCCACGATCAGCTCCTGGATCGCCAGCGGCTGGCCGACGCAGAAGTGCGGGCCGCGCGAGAAGGCGAGGTTCTTGCTTGCGTTCTCGCGAGTGATGTCGAAGGCCTCCGGCTCCGGGAACATCTCCGGGTCACGATTGGCGGCCCCGTAGCGGATATGGAGAATCGAGTCCTTCGGGATGTCGACGCCGCCGAGGGTCACATCGCGGGTAGTCCGCCGGAACAGGCCCTGGACGGACGTGCTGTGACGCATCACCTCGTGCGCGAAGTTCTGCAGGAGCGACGGGTCGCTGCGCAGCAGCGCCATCTGGTTGGGGTTCTCCAGCAGCAGAAGCATGCCGTTGCCGATGGCATCAGCCGTGGTGGTGTAGCCGCCGGTGATGAGCTGGTTCATCAGGTCCATCAGCTCATGCATCGTGAACGGCTCGTCACCGTCATCCGGCGGCGCGATCATGGCCGACATCAGGTCGTCACCCGGGCTCCTGCGGCGCTCCTCGAAGACGGCGGCCATGTGGTGCTGAGCCTCCGCCTCGACCTCCGCGAAGTGCCGGGCGGACTCCTCGTCGACGAGCAGGCCCTGCGCCGGGGCAAGCATGGCGTCCGCCCACCTCTTGAACGTCGTGATGTCGGCGTCGTCCATGCCGATCAGGTGCGCGATCACCTGGCCGGGCAGCGGGAAGGCGAACTCGCCTATGAACTCGCACGACCCGCGGTCGGCAAAGCCGTCGACGAGCTCGCTCGCGATCCGCTCGACGTCGGGCATCATGCGGCGCACCATCCCGGGGGCCAAGGCCCGGTTCATCAGCCGGCGGTAGCGGGTGTGCTCGGGTGCATCCGTGCGGTGGAGGGTCCGCACCCGGCCCCAGCCCACCTCGGCGAGGCGCTCGGCATAGACCTCGCCGAGATTCCTGCCGTCGCTGGTCCGCTCACCCGCCTGCGCGTGCATCTCGATCGAGTTCGAGAAGGTCTGGGGGTCCGCGACGATGTCACGCAGGTCGTCGTACCGGGTGATCAGGTAGAAGCCCGTCTCGGGCATCAGGTAGACGGGCGCCTTCTCGCGCAGCTCGTCGTAGTGGGCGAACGGGCAGGCGGCCGTCTGCGCGTCGAGCAGCGTGCCCGTGATCTCCACCCGCGCCTCCAGCCCTGCTGCCTGCACTCTCACCGGCCCCGGTGACATGGGGCATGCAGGCATCGTAGGCGGGAGGGCTCCGGCCGTGCCGGCCGTTGCCGCGTCAGCGAGGGGCGATGGTCAGGGCGACGAAGTCGCGCCGCCACAGGTCCCCGATCCACTCGCGCACCACTGTGTCGTGGTCGGTGCAGTGGTCGGTGTCGTGGTCGGTGGCTCCAGTGGCGGCCTGAGGAGCCGCGGCACGGGTCACGTCGGCGATCTGCTTGATCGTTCGGCGTCCGTCGACCGCCCGCGCGATCGCGCGACGGGCGTCATCGAGCGGCCAGCGCCACCCCGGGCGCACGACGTCCGAGCCGTCGACGCCGCAGCGGTAGCGCATGACGGGGACCAGCTGCATGGCGTCCGGTCCGTCAATGTCGATGCGGTAAGTCGACACCGGGCGATCGCGCCGGCACGCGGTGAAGAAGTGGCAGCCGTTCGACGTGGCGATGCGCTCCATGACCGACCAGCGCTGGGCATCAGGAAGCGCGGCGACCGCGGTGAGGAAGCCGTTGCCGGGCGCACGGAAGGGCTCGTAGGGGGATTTCAGGAACCAGTCCTGGAACACCAGGCCCGCCGACTCGACGAGGTCCAGGCAGTCGCCGACGGTGTAGCTGCGCTGCCGACCGTGCAGGAACGTATCGACCAGCCCGGCGTCGTAGCCGAGGTCCGGGGCGATCGCGAGGTACCCGTGCAGCGGATGGTGATCCGGCAGCACGGCGAGCGCCTCGCGCACCATCGCGATCGAGGCTTCGTCCTGCCCGAGCCCGAGGTCGCGGAACACCCCCTCGAGCAGCTCCACGCCGACGCGTCCGTACCGGGCGTAGAGCATCAGTGCGATGACACCGTCAGGGCGCAGGCGATCGGCCAGTGCCTGCATCCCGACACGCGGATCCGCGAGGTGGTGCAGCACCCCGGTGGAGACCACCAGGTCGAAGTCCTGCCCCAGTGACGCCGCCTCCTCGATGGGCAGCAGGTGGAGCTCGAGGTTGCCCAGCCCGTACCGCTCCTTCAGCGTCTCGTGGTGGTCCAGCGAAGTCCGGCTGACATCGATCGCCACCACGTGTGCAGCAGGGTTGTTGTAGGCGATGACGGCTGCCTGGCTCGTGCCGCACCCGGCCACGAGAATGTCCATGCCCGCGGCGTAGTCGCGATCGGGCCACAGGAGCCGGTGCGCGTGGCTGGGATCGAACCATTGCCAGCTGTCCGCCAGCCACGCAGGCAGGTCCTCGATCGGCGCCGGGTACACCCACCGCTCGTACTGGCTCGAGACGACATCGTCGCCCGGCGCGTCCATGCGGCATGGATACACGATGGCGCTGCGTCGGGGTGCGCGAACCGGTCAGTCAGGCTCGATGGACGCTGAAGTCCGGGGAACCGTCGGCTGACAAGTCGGGCACCAGTAGGTGAGGCGCTGCCGGGGCGGGGTGCCCTGGTCGGCGATCGAGATGCGCGTGCCGCAGCGTCGGCAGGGCCGACGTCCACGCTCGAAGACGTAGTGCTCGCGGCCAGGCCCGGTCTCACCCGTGGTGGCCTGCGACCAGTGGCCCTTGTTGCGGTCCATCAGGCGGTGGGCCACCTGCAGCAGCTCGTGCAGGGCGTCGACCTCACGCACCGGGGTCCAGGGGTTCAGGCGTCGGATGAAGAGGGCCTCGTTGCGGTAGAGGTTGCCGATCCCGGCGACGAGCCGCTGGTCGAGGAGTGCAAGGCCGATCTCGAGATCAGCCACTGCCTGCATCCGCGCGATGACGTCTGCCGGATCCCATGCCTCACCGAGGATGTCGGGGCCGAGGTGCCCGACGAGCTCCTGCTCCTGCTGGCTCGGCACGAGGCGCACGTCATGGAGACGCACCCCCAGCGCCACGCGGTCATCGGTGCGCAGAACCACCCGAACAGCATGCGCGGGCACCTGCCACCTGTCGCTCGATCCGTGCAGGTGCCACGCGCCGTCCATGCGGAAGTGGGAGTGGAGCGTGCGGTCGTCGTCGAACCGCATCAGCAGGTGCTTTCCCACCGGCACGACGTCAAGCACCTCGCGCCCCGTCACGCTCGCATGCGCCAGTGCAGGGAGGCGGAAGTCGCTGTCCACGATGGCGCGGCCCTGCAGCGCCTCGCGCAGGCGCTTCGCCGCAAGCCAGACGGTGTCACCCTCGGGCACGGTGCCGCCAGCCCTGGGGAGTGAAGGTGAAGCCGCTCGCGATGAGCGCCCGGCCCAGCGTGTCGCCCTCCGCGGGCAGCCGGCCATTGATGCTCGTCAGGGCAAGGCGTGCCGAACGCTGCACGATCGGCGACGCTCCCAGTGCCGTCAACGCGACCACGAGGTGCTCCTCCTCCGCCCAGGCCAGTGCCGTAGCGCCGCCCTTCTCGACGAACAGCGCAAGGGTGCCGTCGACGACGACGACCCACGCGCCGGGCTTGCGCCCGGGTCGATGCGCAAGGTCGCTCGTGGGTGGCTGCGGCCACGGCAGCGCGGCGCCGTAGGGATTCGCAGGATCGACGGCGGCGAGGACGACGACGTCGCCGGATCCCTCTCGTGCCGCGCGCACGCGTGAGATGGCCTGCGGCAGCCCGAACTGCGCCGCCCCGAGCCCGTCGATCACATAGGCGCGCTGGCAGCGTCCGGCCTCCTCGAACGCCGCCAGCGTGCGGTAGGCCGCCGAGAAGCCGCCGGGGATCCGCTCGCCGACGACGCTGCCCCGCGTCACCACCCCGTAGCGGGCGAGCAGCACATCCCCCGTCGCCTGCGCACGCAGCTCGGACGACGACACGGCAGCGGGCAGCACCGACCACCGTCCCGACGCGGTCGGTGGCCCGGTGCGGCGGGGGAGCGCGGGACGTCCGCGTCGCTGCTGCACGCGCGGACGCTGGGCCCGGCCACCCGCACGGGCGCGAAGGGGTGCCCAGCTGTCATTGGTCACCCGCCCCTGCCAGACGAGCGACCACAGGGCCTGCTCCAGCGCCGCGTCGTCAAGGGATCCGACCCGATCGGAGATGTCGCGGAAGAACCAGCCGCCGCCGTCCGCCAAGGCCCCCAGCACCTGCTCGTGAAGGGGCTCCGGCTCCTCGTCACTTTCGGGGGGCGGACGCAGGGCGTCAGCGAGGTCCGCGGGGGCCATCGCCACGAGCCCGTCGCCGCGCGCCAGCTGACCCGCTCCCCACCACGTGACCTCGCCACCCGTGGTCAGCTCGTCGAGCAGCCCTGGGTGGTAGTCGCGGACGCGGGCCGGCAGCACTGCTGACTCCCACGACGACGCGGGCAGCGGCACGCCGGCCAGCTGCTCGATGGTCGCGAGCACCCCGTCCGCACCCGTCCGGGCCGGTGCCTGCGACACCGGTCCGATGCCCTGCCACGCCGGCAGGAACCGCGCGAAGTCCTCCGCAGCCACGGGCTCGGCCTCCTGGCGCAGCCGGGCGACGCTACGGCGGCGGATGCGTCGCAGCACCTCCGGATCGCACCACTCCGTGCCGCTGCCACCCGGCCGGAACTCCCCCGACACCAGTCGCCCGGACGTGCGCAGGCGGTCGACGGCCAGCTCGGCCACCGCCATCGGCAGGCCGAGTGCCCGGGACACGTCCGGCAGCGCGAAGGGGCCGTGCGTGCGTGCGAACCGGTGGACGAGGTCGCCGATCGGGTCGGCGACCGGGGCGAGCAGGTCGTCGGGGATGCCCGGCGGCAGCGTCACTCCGAGGGCATCCCGCAGCCTCGGTGCGTCCTCGACGACTGCCGTGTGGTCGACGCCGTCGATCCGCACGCGGATCACGCGGCGGGCATCGCGCAGGCCCTCCAGCCATGCGAGATCGATGCCCCGCGCCAGCGCCTGCTCGTCCGTGAGGGGGCCCAGGACGCGCAGCAGGTCGGCGGCGTCCTCCGCATCGCGCGCATGCCGATCCTCCGGGAGGTGCTGCAGTTCGGCCTCTACCTCGGCGAGCGCCTCGGGGTCGAGCAGCTCACGCAGTTCGGGTGTGCCGAGCAGCTCCGCGAGGAGCGAGGGGTCGAGGGTGAGGGCCTGCGCGCGTCTCTCGGCGAGCGGCGAGTCGCCCTCGTAGAGGTAGGACGCGACGTAGCCGAACAGCAGCGAGCGGGCGAACGGCGACGGCGTAGCCGTCTCGACCTCGACGACCGCGATCTCCCCGCGACGGATGCGCTCGGCAAGCGATACAAGGGCCGGGACGTCATACACGTCCTGCAGGCACTCCCGGACGGTCTCGAGGACGATCGGGAAGGACGGGAACCCACTCGTGACGTCGAGCAGGTGGGCCGACCGCTGCCGCTGCTGCCACAGCGGCGAGCGACGCCCCGGGTTCCTGCGCGGCAGCAGCAGCGCACGTGCTGCCGACTCGCGGAACCGGCTGGCGAACAGGGCCGAGCCCGCCACGTTGTCGGTGACGATGCGGTCGATCTCCTCCGGCTCGAGCACGAGGGCGTCGGTGACGGACCGCACCTGCTCGTCGGACTCCGCGTCAGGCAGTCGGAGCACGATGCCGTCGTCCGCGTGCATCACCTGCGCGTCCAGAGCCACGGACTCGCGCAGCCGTGCGGCGATCGCGAGGGCCCACGGCGCATGCACGGCGGCACCGAACGGCGAGTGGATCACCACACGCCAGTCGCCGAGCTCGTCGCGGAAGCGCTCGACCACGATCGTCCGGTCGTCCGGCACCCGCCCGGTCGCTGCACGCTGCTCACCCAGGTAGGCCAGCAGGTTGGTCGACGCTCTCTCGTCGAGCCCGGCCTCCGCGAGGCGCGCCTGCGCCGAGTCGGGCTTCGCGCGGGAGACCGTCCGCACGAACTCCCCCACCGCCTCGCCGAGCTCGGCCGGGCGCCCGAGCGAGTCGCCGTGCCAGAACGGCACCTTGCCCGGCTGGCCCGGGGCCGGGGTGACCAGAACCCGGTCGTGGGTGATCTCCTCGATCCGCCAGCTCGATGCGCCCAGCGTGATGACCTCGCCGACGCGCGACTCGTAGACCATCTCCTCGTCGAGCTCACCGACGCGCGACGCCTTCTCCCCGACCAGGAACACCCCGAACAGCCCGCGGTCGGGGATGGTGCCCCCACTGGTGACGGCAAGGCGCTGCGCACCCGGACGAGCCGTCAGCATCCCCGTCACGCGATCCCACACGAGCCGCGGCTTCAGCGACGCGAAGTCATCGGAGGGGTAGCGGCCGGTGAGCATGTCGAGCACGGCCGCGAAGACGGGCTCGGTCAGGGTCGTGAAGGGCGCCGAGCGCCGCACGAGCGCGAGCAGGTCGCCCACGTTCCAGTCGTCCATCGCGACCGCCGCAACCACCTGCTGCGCCAGCACGTCGAGCGGATTGCGCGGGATGCGCAGGGCCTCGATGCGCCCGCCGAGCATGCGCTCGACGACCACCGCGCACGTGACGAGGTCGCCCCGGTACTTCGGGACGACGACACCGCGCGACACCGCTCCGACCTGGTGGCCGGCACGGCCCACGCGCTGAAGGCCGCTCGCGACGCTCGGTGGCGTCTCGACCTGCACAACCATGTCGACCGCGCCCATGTCGATGCCGAGCTCGAGACTGCTCGTGGCCACCACCGCCGGCAGGCGTCCGGCCTTGAGGTCGTCTTCGATGAGGGCCCGCTGCTCGCGGCTCACCGATCCGTGGTGTGCCTTCGCGATCGGGACGTCCATGCCGCGCTCGTCGGCGATCTCGTTCAGTCTCGACGTGATGCGCTCGGCGAGTCGACGTGAGTTCGCGAACACCAGGGTGGTCCGGTGCTCCGCGATCACGTCGACGAGGCGCTCCTCGATGTGCGGCCAGATCGACGTGCTGGCCTCGGCGCCGGCCGCCGAGCCGGTGAACTCGCCGGTGGTCTCGCCGATCGCCGCGAGGTCCTCGACCGGCACCTCGATGCGCAGGTCCCACTCCTTGCGGCTCTTGGGCGCGACGACCGTGACCGGGCGGCTTGCGCACAGGAAGCGCGCGACCTCCTCGATCGGCCGCACCGTCGCCGAGAGCCCGATCCGCTGGGCGGGGCGCTCGAGCAGGGCATCCAGCCGCTCGAGGGACAGCGCCAGGTGGGCACCCCGCTTGGTGCCCGCGACAGCATGCACCTCGTCGACGATCACCGTGTGGATGCCGGTGAGGGCCTCGCGCGCCTGAGACGTCAGCATGAGGAAGAGCGACTCCGGCGTGGTGATCAGGATGTCCGCCGGATGGCGCACGAAGCGCGCGCGCTCCGCCGCAGGGGTGTCGCCAGTGCGCAGCGCGACACGCACCTCGGGCACCTGCTCGCCGAGCAGTCCGGCCTGAAGCGCGATGCCGCGCAGCGGGCTCGCGAGGTTGCGGTCCACGTCGACGGCGAGCGCCTTCAACGGCGAGACGTACAGGACCCGGCAGCGCGAACGCTCATCGGGAACGGGCTCGGAGTGCAGGCGGTCGAGCGCCGAGAGGAAGGCCGCGAGCGTCTTCCCGCTGCCTGTCGGAGCCACCACGAGGGTGTCGTCGCCCGCGCTGATCGCCGCCCACGCCTCCTGCTGGGCTGGCGTCGGGGCCTCGAAGGCGGCGGCGAGCCACGCCTGCGTCGCAGGCGAGAAGGGCAGCCGCTTCGTCACCCGATCGACACTACCCAGCCTGGACCGGCGCGCATCCGGTCGCGCACCCCGACGCGGGATCAGGCCTGCCAGCTACCGACGCGTGTCCTTGATGATCTGCTGGCTGGCGAAGCGCCCCGGTGCACCGATCACGCAGCCACCCGGATGCGTCCCCGACCCGCACTGGTAGTAGCCCTCGATCGGGGTCCGGTAGTCGCTGTAGCCGGGAGCGGGGCGGAAGAAGTACATCTGGTGCGGGAAGAACTCCCCGGCGTAGATGTTGCCCTCCGACAGTCCCGTGCGCTCCTCGATGATGTCCGGGGTGACCACCTCGCGCTGCAGGACGAGATCGTCGAAGTTCGGGAAGAACCGGTTCACGGTGGCCTGCACCCGGTCGGCCATGTTCTCGCGCTGCTCCGCCCACGTCGAGCCCTTGAGCTCGTGCGGGGTGTACATCACGTAGCAGGACATCACGTGCTTGCCCGGGGGCGCCATGTCGGGGTCCATGAACGACTGGATGCACGCGTCGATGTAGGGGTGCTCGGAGTACCAGCCGTACTTGGCAGCGTCGTAGGCCCGCTCCATGTACTCCACAGTGGGAGCGAAGTTCAGGAAGCCGAGCAGGTGGTCGGTGCGGTCGCCGAGGGCGGGGTAGCGCGGGATCCCGTCGAGGGCGAAGTTGACCTTCGACGACACCCCCTGGAACCGGAAGCGCTCGATCGTCTCGACGAAGTCGGACGGCAGCTCGCGCGGATCGGCGATCTGCAGGAAGGTCCGGCGGGGGTCGAGCGAGCTGACGACGACGGGGGCGCGGAACTCGGTGCCGTCGCGCAGAACCACTCCGCGCGCCTCGCCATGCTTGGTCAGCAGGTGCGAGACCGCCGAGTTGAGTCGGATCTCCGCTCCGTACGCCGTGGCCGCACGGGCGAGCACTTGCGTGAACCCGCCGTTGCCCCCCTTGTGGAAGGACCACGAGCCCGAGTGCCCGTCGTGCTCGCCCATCGCGAGGTACAGCCAGTTCATGCCCGTGCCCGGCGACATCGGACCGAGCTTGATGCCCACGCACGCGGCCGAGCAGATCGTCGCCTTGATGATCTCCGACTCGAGGTAGTCGTCGACGAAGTCCTTGATGCTGCCCGTCAGCAGTCGCACACTGTCGTGGATGACCTTGGTGTCAGCACCGCCAAGGTGGTTCAGCAGCCATGCCACCTGGTCGGCGTCCTGCGGATCCTTGCTGAACACGTTGGGCGGGATGCTGTCGAACAGCGGTCGCAGGAACTGCCGCACGCGGGACGTGTCGTGCTGGAAGCGCTCCATGCCATCGACGTCAGCCTTGGAGTGGCGCGCGATCTCCTGCCGGTTCACGGCATCGTCCGGGCCGAGGAGCAGGTAGTCGCCGTTGTCCATCGGCGCAAAATGCGAGCGCATGTAGAGCGGGTTGAAGCCGTACCGGACGAGGTCGAGCTCGGCGATGATCTCCGGTCGCAGCAGGCTGAGCGCGTAGGAGAACGTCGTGAACTGGAATCCGGGCCGCAGCTCCTCGGTGATCGCCGCGCCACCGACGAGGCTGTTCTGCTCGAGGACGAGCACGCGCTGCCCCGCCTTGGCGAGGTAGGCCGCATTGGTCAGACCGTTGTGGCCCGCCCCGATGACGATGACGTCGTAGGCGTGGGAGTCGGCCATCTCAGGCGACCTTCCTCTCAGGGTTGAAGAACGGCAGTCCGGTGACGTGGCCCCGCACGTTGAGGTACTCGTGGTTGACCGTCTGCTCGACCTGGATCTCGGTGCCGATCTCCGCGAACTTGGGCCGCACCCGGGCGATGCCGATGTGGCGCTGCGCGTACGGGGAGTACATGAAGCTGGTCGCGTAGCCGATGCGCTTGCCCTTCGCGCTGTAGAGCATCGTCTCCCACCCCACCGGTATCTCGTCGGGCACGGCCAGCAGACCGTTCGACGCGAACAGGTCGTAGTAGTCACGCCACTCGATGGCGACGCCCACCGTGCGCCAGCGCGACGACCCGGTCGCCCGTTCGCGGAGGATCGCCTCGCGTCCGATGAAGGGCCGGCTCTCGTCGTCGATCCCCTTCAGCAGCCAGCCGAGGCCGAGTTCGTCCGGGGTGAAGCGATGCGCGTCGGTGTAGGCGTAGCGGCTGGAGGTGAACTCCTTGCCCAGCAGCGGAAGCCCGGCCTCGATGCGCACCATGTTGAGCGCCTCCTCCCCGTAGGGCCTAAGGAGGTGGGGCTCTCCCGCGGCGATGATCGCATCGAGCACCTCGAGGGCGGCGTCTGCGGGGATGACGAGCTCGTAGCCGAGGTCTCCGGAGAATCCGGTGCGGCTGACCATCACCTCGGTGTCGCCGATCTTGGTGTGGGTGAGGCCGAAGTACCGGAGCTCGTCGATATCGGGCGTCAGCGCGCGGAGGATGTCACGCGACCGCGGCCCCTGGACGGCCAGGGACGCGAAGTCCTCCGTCGCATCGACCACGTCAAGCTCGTAGCGGCGGGCCAGGGAGGTGAGGTACCCGTAGTTGGGCTCGGCAGCCGTCAGGAAGAACTCGTCGGCGGCCGTCCGGAAGATGACGCCGTCCTCCAGGACGAACCCGGCGTCGTCGCACCACACCTGGTACTGCGCGCGGCCCGGCCGCAGGGCCCGCACGTCACGGGCGAACACGTGGCTGCAGAATCGCTCGGCATCGGGCCCCCGGAGCCAGTACTTGTGCAGGGGCGAGGTGTCGAAGAACCCCGCGGCATTGCGCACGCTGAAGTACTCGTGCTTGCTGGACAGGTCGTACTTGAGGGCCGAGAGATAGCCGGACCAGTTGCCCCACGCGTGGGCGTGGTTCAGCTGCTCCAGCCTCGGGTGGAACGGGGTCGTGCGCATCATGGGAGGGCTCCTCAGCGTGAGGACTTCACTCTAGGGTCAGCGCACCCTCGTGCGCTCCGGGTCGAAGAACGGCGCGAACTGCACGGTGGCCGGGTGGCGGGTGCCGTTGATGACCACCTCGAAGCCCCCCGCCTTGAGCCAGTCCGCCGTGACCCCGTCCGCATTGCTCACCTGGGCGAGCCCGACGGATGTGCCCAGCGTGTGCCCGAAGCCGCCGGCCTGCACGTACCCGACCCACGTGCCGTCCCTGAGCACCGCCTCACCCCCGTGGAGGAGGGGTGCCGGGTCGTCGATGCGGACGGGCACGAGCCGCAGCGACCTGTCGGAGCGCGCCGCGACCAGCGCCTCCCGTCCGCGGAAGGCTGTCGGCTTGTCCCAGGCCACCGCGAACGCCAGCCCGGCCGTCACCGGGGTGTCGGTGACGTCGATGTCGACGCCGTAGTCGCGGTAGGCCTTCTCCAGGCGCAGGCCGTGGAGGGCGGCCAGGCCGACCGGGCGGAATCCGAGGTCCGCGCCGGCATCCTCGAGCACCTGCCACACCGACACCGCCTGGTCGCTGGGGATCAGCAGCTCGAAACCGAGCTCGCCGACATACGTGACGCGCAGCGCACGCACCCGCGAGTAGCCGATCTCGATCTCCTGCGAGGTCAGGTAGCCGAAGGCCTCCTCGGACAGGTCGTTCGGGCTGACGCGCTGCAGCAGCTCACGTGACCGGGGCCCCTGGATCGAGAGCATGCAGTATCCGGCCGTGACATCGGTGACCGTCATGAACTCGTCGTCACGGCGCTCGTCGCGCAGCATCCGCTCGACGCGTCGATGCGAGACATCGGAGACCACCACAAGGAAGGCCTCCTGCGAGGTTCGCGTGACGGTGAGGTCGGCTTCGATGCCCCCGCGCTCGTTGCACCACTGCGTGTAGGTGACCTGGCCCACCGGACCCACCACGGCGTTCGCGCTCAGCCGGTCGAGCACATCAGCCGCGTGCGGGCCCTGCACGAGGAACCGTGACATCAGCGTCATGTCGAGCGCCCCGACCGCCTCGCGCACGGTCCGGTGCTCCTCGGCCACCCACGGCGACCAGAAGTCCCGGTCCCAGGTCCGAGGGATCTCCCGCTCCGGCTCCCCCGGCGGGCGGAACCACTCGACGAACTCCCAGCCGGCCGAGTCGGCGAAGTGCGCGCCCCGCGCCGCCCACACCTCATGCAGTGGGGAGCGTCGGATGCCGCGCGCGGTGTGCTGGTGGAACGTCGGGTACGTCCCGTCGCCGAACAGCACTCCCAGCTGCTCGACGATCCGCTCGCCGCGGAACCGGCGCGAGGACTGGAAAGGCAGCGCACGCTCGATCGTGTAGGCGGCGTTGTCGACCGGGCAGACGCCGTCGACGATCCAGTCCGCCATGACGTGCCCGACCCCGCCGCCGAGGAGGATGCCGACGGAGTTCAGCCCCGCCGCGACCCACAGCCCCTGCACCTCCGGCGCAGGACCGAGGATCGGGGCGACGTCGGCGGTGAAGCTCTCCGGTCCGCAGAAGAGCAGGCGCACGCCCACGTCGGACAGCGAGGGGATGCGCGCCATCGCCTTCTCCAGGAACGGCGTCATGCGGTCCCAGTCCGGCGGGATGGTCCCGAAGGCGAAGTCCTCCGGAGCGCCGTCAAGGTGCCAGGGCGCGGCGACCGGCTCGAACAGGCCGACGAGCATCCCGCCGCCCTCCTCGCGGAAGTAGCCGTAGCAGTCGAGGTCCTCCACGATCGGCAGGTCGCGGTGCACGCCGTCGAGCGGCTCGGTCAGCAGGTAGTAGTGCTCGGCCGCCTGGAGCGGCACGTCGACGCCCGCCAGTGCGGCGAGCTGCCGCGTCCACAGGCCGGCCGCCAGCACGACGGTCCCCGCCTCGACCGTGCCGTGATCGGTGACGACCCCGGTGATCCGGTCACGCCGACCCGCACTGCCCGGCTCGCGCAGCAGGTCGGTCACGCGCACGCCCTCGACGATCGTCGCGCCCCGGGCCCGTGCACCCTTGGCCATCGCGGTGGCAACCCCGACCGGGTCCGCCCGCCCCTCGTCGGGCACGTAGGACCCGCCCACGAGATCGTCCGTGCGCAGCAGCGGGAACAGCTCCGCGATGCGCTCCGGCCCGACGATCTCGTTGGGCACCCCGAAGCCGACCTGGAAGTCCCGCTCGCGCACGAGGGTCTCCATGCGTGCCGCGGTCCGCGCCACGGACAGGTGGCCTACGGGACGGAATCCCGTCGAGTGCCCTGTCTCCTCCTCGAGCCGGGCGTACAGGTCGCGCGAGTACCGGCACATCCACAGGGAGGTCTCGTCGTGGAAGCCAGCGCTGGTGATGAGCCCGGCGGCGTGCCAAGTCGTGCCCGACGTCAGTTCGCTGCGCTCGATCAGGAGCACGTCGCGCACGCCCCGCGCGACGAGGTGATAGGCAATCGAGCAGCCGATGACCCCGCCGCCGACGATGACGACGTCAGCCCGGGTGGGCAGCGCTACCACTCGTCCTCCACTCGTCCGTCAGCCACCGGGAAGTCAGGGGCCATCACAGCGTGCTCGCCAGCGAGCCCATGTCGGCCTTCTCGCCCTGGCGCCTGGCCCACCTGCGGAACAGGAGCCACCCGACCACGATCGTCAGGATCGACACCGCGAGGATCACCGTCGCCATCGCATTGAGGGCGGGTGAGGGCGCTGCACGGGCCGTCGCATAGATCCGCATGGACGTGGTCTCGGTGGAAGCATCCGACGACAGGTAGCGCACGAGGACGAAGTCGTCGAGGACATCCGCGAACACGAGGATTGCGCTGACCAGGATCGCCGGGAAGAGCATGGGCAGGATCACCCGGCGCACGGCGCCGAGGGCGCTCGCCCCGAGGTCGCGCGCGGCCCCCTCGCAGTGCGCCCGGTTGGTCAGGAGCCGCGCCCGGCAGATCACGAGCGGGTAGGCCCGTTGGTAGGTGACCAGGCCGATCACCTGCGCCCACGTGCCGAGGCCGAACGGCGTCGCGAGGTAGGTCACCATGAACAGCAGCCCGATCGCGAGGGCGATCTCGGGGATGACGAAGGTGATGAGGGCCAGGAAGTTCGCGCCCGCCGGGATGCGGCCACGCCAGCGATCGAGCGCCAGCGCGAACAGGACGCCGAGCGGGACGGTGATCAAGGTCGCAAGCACCGCGAGCACGAACGTGTGGAGCAGTGCGACTCGCAGGGACTCGTCATTGATGATCGACCCGGTCGGGTCCCACGTGTACCAGCGCAGCGAGAAGCCCTGCCACGTGCTGCGGGACCGTCCCTCGTTGAACGAGAAGAGCACCGTGATCGCCACGGGGAGCAGAGACCACAGCAGGTAGACCGCCGTGATCGTGGCCAGCCCGTAGGCCTTGGCGCCCGGGGTGCCGCGCAGGGCTCGTCGCCGCGGCGATCGGCTGCTGTCGAGTATCGCCTCGGCGGGGGCAGCGGAGACGGTCACGAGCGCACCTCAGCCCGGGCGTTGCTGCGGGTGTACCAGACCATGGGGACCAGAAGGACGAGGAGCACGAGGATCAGCAGCGCACCCGCCTGGCCGGCCTGCCCGGGCGAGACGATCGACAGGTTGATCAGGTTGCCGATCATCGTCGT
>Ga0129336_10000923_pt1 | contig 17403 bp, 16 predicted proteins | sample CPB6_02_DNA_FD_96878 | JGI IMG/M metagenome (GOLD analysis project Ga0129336, IMG submission 96878) | Freshwater to marine salinity gradient microbial communities from Chesapeake Bay, USA - CPBay_Sum_0.6_0.2_DNA | ecosystem: Environmental > Aquatic > Marine > Coastal | place: USA: Chesapeake... | reverse complement strand
GTTTCGGGCGAGGTCCTCCACGAGGTCCACAATTTGGCATCCGCCGTAGTAGCGCTTGCCCGGATATCCCTCCGCGTATTTGTTGGTGAGCACCGATCCCACTGCCTCCATCACGGCAGGAGAAGTGAAATTTTCAGATGCAATCAGTTCAATGCCTTCAACTTGGCGTTGGTGTTCGGCATTAATTAGGTCAAAGAGGGCGGAATCGCGGTACATAGCGTGTAACTTGGGGGTAAAAATACGGCCATGGCGAGCTTTATTCCGGTCTCGGACGCATCAGATTTCAGCTTTTCAAACCTCCCTTGGGGCGCCGTGGTGTGGACCGACGGAACTACGCACCTCGCCACACGCCTCGGAGGTACCGTGATCAGCCTCCGCGCGCTGCATCAGGCGGGCATGTTTGCCGGGTTTGCGGAACTCCAGCAGGACTGCTTTAATGCCTTCATCGACCGCGGACCCGAGGCTTGGTCGGCCGTGCGCCGGGAACTGCAGGCGCTCTACCGCGCGGGTTCGGCATGGGAGTCCTCGCCCCTCAGGGCCGCTTGCGAAGCGGACTGCGCAGCGGTGGCGAACGTACTGCCGGTGCGCATTGGCGACTACACTGATTTTTATGCTTCGCGGCAGCACGCCACCAACGTGGGCATGATGTTTCGCGATCCGGCCAACGCCCTACTGCCCAACTGGCTTCATCTGCCCGTGGGGTACCACGGCAGGGCGTCGACCGTCGCGGTCAGCGGAACCGACGTGGTTCGACCCAACGGTCAGCGCAAAGGGCCAAACGACCCCGCGCCGGTCTTTGGTCCGTCGGTGAAGCTCGACTTTGAACTCGAAGTGGGCGTGGTGCTGCGCGGGGGACCGACCGACGGTTCGTGGATTTCTGTGGATCAGGCTGAGTCCCACATTTTTGGCCTGGTCTTGTTCAACGACTGGTCCGCCCGCGACATCCAGCAGTGGGAATACGTGCCCCTTGGGCCGTTTTTGGCCAAGAATTTCGCGTCGACGATGGGCGCATGGATTGTGCCCTTTGAGGCGCTCGAAGGTGCTCGGTGCGCGGGGGCTCCCCAAGAGGACCCTTCGCCCCTTCCCTATCTTCAGCAGGACCGTCGCGCCTCGCATTGGGATTTGACGCTCGAGGTGGCGATTGTGGCGGCCGACGGTCGCGAAACGGTGATTTCAACCTCCAACGCCAAGCACCTCTACTGGAGTTTTGCGCAGCAGATTGCGCACCACAGCATCAACGGATGTGTGCTGCGCAGCGGAGATTTACTGGCTTCGGGCACGATCAGCGGCGACGAACCCGGTTCCTACGGTTCTATGCTCGAGCTGACCTGGAATGGCAGCAAACCCATTCGCCTGCACGACGGCTCGGAACGCGCGTTCCTCGAAGACGGCGACACGGTGGCCCTTCGAGGGCGAACAGCCCAAGGTCCGCGCATAGGATTTGGAGACTGCCTCGCCCGCATTTTGCCCGCAAAGCCATGGCAGAAGTAGATTTTGAAAAGCAGGTCCGTGCTCAGTACCGAGCATTAGTTAAGTCGGCTACCGAGCACGGAGCCGACAAAGACGACCTCGCGCTGATCAAAAAGGCCTTTAAGGTGGCTAGCGACGCCCACAAAGATGTGCGCCGAAAGTCAGGCGAGCCCTACATCACCCACCCGCTGGCCGTAGCCCAGATCGTTTCGCACGAAATTGGACTCGGACCCCAGTCCATAGCCGCCGCGCTGATGCACGACGTCATTGAAGATTCCGAGTACACCCGCGAAGATTTGGACCACCTATTTGGGGCCAACGTGGCCTACATCGTCGAAGGACTGACTAAAATCCAGGGGATTTTTGACATGCAGACCTCGATGCAGAGCGAGAACTTTCGCAAGCTGCTAGTGAGCATCAGCGACGACGTGCGGGTGGTTTTGATCAAAATGGCGGACCGCCTGCACAATATGCGCACGCTGAACTCGATGTCGCACGCCAAACAGCTAAAGATTGCCTCGGAGACGCTCTACATCTTCGCTCCCCTCGCCCACCGAATGGGGCTTTACTCCTTCAAGCAAGAGTTTGAGGATTTGAGCTTAAAATATTTGGAACCAGAAGTTTATCAAGAGCTTCAAGAGAAGATGAATGAGGCCGAGGAGCTTGACGGCGGTTACCTCGAGCGGTTCAGCCACAGCCTGGAGGATTTGCTTCACAGCGAGGGCTTTTACTTCAGCATGAAGCGGCGAACGAAGGGCATCTACAGCATCCGCCGCAAAATGCAGAACCAAAACGTTCCGTTTGAGGAGGTGTACGACAAGTACGCCGTGCGCATCATTTTGGACTCTTCGGCCAACCGCGAAAAAGCCGACATTTGGCGGGTCTACTCGCTGATTACGGCCATTTACCGACCCAATCCGCGGCGACTTCGCGACTGGGTTACGACGCCGAAGGCCAACGGGTACGAGTCCCTGCACATCACAGTGATGGGCCCAGAGGGACATTGGATTGAGATCCAGATTCGCTCAAAGCGGATGGACGATCAAGCAGAACGAGGCTTCTCGGCCCACTGGCGTTACAAGGAAGACGGCTCGGGAAGCGCCGCGCTCGATTCGTGGATTGAACGAATCCGCGACGTGGTTGAGGGACAACCCGACAATGCGGTCGAATTCGTCGACAACTTCAAGCTCCAGCTTTTTTCAGACGAGATTTTTGTGTTCACGCCCCAAGGCAAAATGGTCACGCTGCCCAAGCGGGCGACGCCGCTGGATTTTGCGTTTGAAATCCATACCGACTTAGGAATGAAGACTTTGGGCGCTAAGGTAAACGGCCAACTGGTCTCCCTAGGGCACGCGCTGCAGAACGGGGACCAGGTCCAAATCATCAGCAGCGACACGCAGATTCCGCAAGACTCCTGGCTCGACTGGGTGGTCACGCCCAAGGCCAAATCCAAGCTCCGCGCCTACTTTCGGGACCGCCTGCGAAGCCAAGAGACCGAGGGAAAAGAAAAGCTCACGCGGCTGCTCAAGCGCGCGAATCTTGAGCTGAATCAGTCGACGACCCAGCGAATGCTGAATTTTTATGCGCTCCGCACCCCTAAGGAGCTTTACCTAAAGTTTGGCAAAGGAGAGCTGGACAGCGACCGCCTGCGCGACTTTTTGCGCGAAGACAGTGGCGGATTTTATCAATACATATTGCGCAGGTTTCGTCCTAAATCGAAGGAAGGCAGCATAAAAGAGGTGTCCACGTCGGCCAACTTGGTCCTGTTTGGACCCGACGAGGTGGTACTGGAGTACAAGCTGGCCCCCTGCTGCCGGCCTATTCAAGGGGATTCCATTTTTGGCTTCATCGAAGATAGCGGAATCGAGGTGCACCGTACCGATTGCCGCCATGCGGTAAAACTCCAGGGGCAGTTTGCCGAACGGGTGATTAAATCAGTGTGGAACAGAGGCTCACGCCAAGGGTTTAATGCGGTCCTGCGATTCTCAGGAATTGACTCCAAGGGGCTGATTCTCAAGGTCACTAAGGTGATTTCCAGCGACATGCAGATCGACATTCGGGCGTTCCACATCGACGGAAGCGAAGGGGTATTCCAGGGAACCGTGAGCGTGCACGTAGCCGACCGAAGCCATTTGACCGACCTCGTGCAGCGGCTGAAATCCGTGAAAGGCGTGGAGCGGGTGGATCGAGAAATATCGAATCGCTAAGGCATTCCGATGTACTTATGGGACTGGAGCCCAAGGCGCCATTCCGGGTGCTGTTCCAGATAGGCGATGATTTTAGGGAGCTGGATGGCGCGGCGCGACCATTCGGGCTGCAAAAAACGCTCGACCCCAGGTGCACAGCATGCCGCGTGCTTTTCAGCCCAGGCCAGGTCATGGTCGTTGTACACGATGACTTTGAGTTCGTTGGCCAGCGCGTACCATTCAGGCAGTGGGGCCTTCGTTTTCTTGGGCGAAAGGCAGATCCAGTCCCAGGTTCCGGTGACCGGATACGCTCCGCTGGTTTCGAGGTGGACCTTTAAGCCTCGGGCGCGCAGGCCTTCGGTCAAGGGCCCCATGTCCCACATCAGAGGTTCTCCACCGGTAATCACTACGGTCCGGTCGATCGCCGAAGGCAAGCTTAAAAGTTCGTCAAGGGGCGTAACCGGATGCTTACTGGCGTCCCACGACTCCTTGACGTCGCACCAATGGCAGCCCACGTCGCATCCGCCAATTCGCATGAAAAACGACGGCCTTCCGGTATGGGCGCCCTCACCCTGTACGGTGCGAAAGGCCTCCATCAGCGGAAGGGCCCGAGAATTAGCGGCGGCGAGCGGCATGCAAGGTGTTCATCAGCAGGCCAACGCGGGTCATCAAGCCTACGCCACCCGGCACCGGCGTAATCGCCCCAGCGACGGCAAGGGCGGACTCGTAGTCCACGTCGCCCACGAGTTTTCCGTCGACTCGGTTAATGCCCACGTCCAAAACCACGGCGCCCGGACGAATCATGTCGGCGGTAACGTATTTAGCCCGGCCGATTGCAGCGACCAAAATGTCGGCGCTTTGGCAAAGCTCCTTGAGGTTTGTGGTTTTGCTGTGCGCCAACGTCACGGTAGCGTTGCCCATCTTGCTGTTGCGGCTGAGCAAGATGCTCAGGGGCGATCCCACGATGTTGCTGCGCCCCACCACTACGGCGTGCTTGCCCGCTGGAGAAATTCCGTAGTGCTCCAAAAGCAACAGCATCCCGTAGGGCGTTGCCGGCAGGTAGGTAGGCAGTCCAAGCGCCATCCGCCCCACGTTTTCAGGATGAAATCCGTCGACGTCTTTTTGAGGATCAATGGCGAGCAGTACCTCGTCGGGGTTTAGATGCTTGGGCAGCGGAAGCTGGACGATAAAACCATCTACTAGGGGATTTTCGTTCAAGGCGGCCACGTGCTTCAAAAGCTCTGCTTGCGTAGTTCGCTCCGAGAGCGCAATCAGCGTGGATTCAAATCCCACCTCTTCGCAATCACGGACCTTTCCCCGCACGTAGGCTTGGCTTGCCGGGTCTTCGCCCACCAAAATGGCGGCGAGGTGCGGGGCGCGCTTTCCTTGCGCCAAACGGCCCGCCACCTCTTTGCGGATGTGGGACTTCCATGCCTGTGCCGCGTCGCGGCCGCTGAGTACGTCGGCCATTAGCGCATTCGGTTCATCATGGACATCAGCTGGCTGCGCCCGCCCTGGCCTTGCATCATTTTCATCACACGGCTCATGTCGTCGAACTGCTTAATCAGCTTATTCAGTTCGGGCACGCTGCGGCCGCTGCCGGCGGCAATTCGCGCACGACGGCTGCCGTTGATGAGCGAAGGATTGCTGCGCTCCTCAGGGGTCATCGAGCGAATCATAGCCTCGACGTGCTTGAACGCGTCGTCGGGAATGTCAATGCCCTTCAGCGCCTTGCCCACTCCGGGAATCATTCCCATGAGGTCCTTCATATTGCCCATCTTTTTGACCTGCTGGATCTGCTCTAGAAAGTCGTCAAAGCCAAATTTATTGGTCGCAATCTTCTTGTTGAGCTTGCGCGCCTGATCGACGTCAAACTGCTCTTGCGCCCGCTCCACCAGCGAAATGACGTCCCCCATGCCCAGAATGCGGTCGGCCATTCGGTCGGGGTGAAACACGTCGAGGGCGTCCATTTTTTCCCCCGTTCCGATGAACTTGATGGGCTTTTGAACCACCTGGCGGATGCTGAGCGCCGCCCCACCCCGCGTATCGCCGTCGAGTTTCGTGAGGATTACGCCGGTGAAATCGAGTACGTCGTGAAAGGCCTTGGCGGTATTCACCGCATCCTGACCCGTCATGGAGTCGACCACAAACAAAATCTCTTCGGGACTTGTTGCGGATCGAATCGACGCAATTTCGCGCATTAACACTTCGTCGACCGCTAGACGGCCCGCCGTATCGATCAGGAGGTAGTTGAATCAGTTGGACTTGGCGTAGTTCTGGGCTTCGCGAGCAATGCGCACGGCGTCTTGCTCTCCGTCCAAGCTGAATACCTCGATTCCGACTTGCTCGCCCAGGGTTTTGAGCTGGTCGATGGCGGCAGGACGGTACACGTCGGCGGCCGCAAGCAGCACTTTTCGACCTTTTTTGCGCTTGAGGTGATTGCCCAGTTTGGCCGTAAAGGTGGTCTTACCCGAGCCCTGAAGTCCCGCCATTAGCACGGTTTGCAGCCCGTTGCCTGAGGCGATTTCGCTGGCGGACCCTCCCATGAGGGCGGCCATTTCGTCGCGGACAATTTTGACCATCAACTGGCCTGGCTCGAGGGACTTGAGCACGTCCTGGCCCATGGCTTGGTCCTTGACGCGGTCAGTAAACTCCTTGGCGAGCTTGTAGTTGACGTCGGCATCAACCAATGCCCGGCGAATGTCCTTGACCGCCTCGGCAATGTTGATGTCCGAAATCTTGTTGCGCCCTGATAACCGGTGGAGCGCGGAGTCTATTTTTTCACTGAGGGATTCAAACATGATCCCTGCAAAGTTAGGCTATAGTAGGGAGCCGAAGGGGAACGTCCATGGCCAAAATGAACGCGTCCTGTGCGGCACGGACTGAAATTTCCTCAACTTCCGAAACGCCCAAACCGTCACGGGTGTGGAGCAGTTGGCCGGCGACCTCAGCAGAACCCTCAATCACAAAAAAGTACACGCCGTTCTCGTCGCGTCGGGCGGGGTAGTTTCGAGACTCCCCTGCCGGCAACTTCGTGAGCGAAAACCACGCCTGTTGGTTAACGGGCATTGCATCGCCTTGACCCATTGGGTTTACCACGGTATGCCATTCTTTCGCAAGTGCGTCGACGTCGTAGAACCGCTGTTCGTAGCGGGGCGTTACGCCGCGGCGCTCGGGCAGGATCCAAATCTGAAGCAGCGAGCAGGAATCGGTCGCGCTGGCATTGTACTCTGAGTGAAAGACGCCGGTTCCCGCGCTCATGGCTTGCACCTCGCCCATTCGAAGGACTTCTTTATTTCCCATCGAGTCTTGATGCTCCAGTGCTCCGGTCAGCGGAATCGTCACGATTTCCATGTTGTCGTGCGGATGTTTGCCAAATCCAGTTCCGCCCGCAATCCAGTCGTCGTTGAGGACGCGAAGCACCCCGTAGTGAACGCGCTCGGGATTGTAGTAGCTCGCAAACGAAAAAGTGTGGGCCGTCTTGAGCCAACCGTGGTCGGCGGTTCCGCGGCTGTCGGCCGAGTGGAAAACAGTTTTCATGACGCAAATATATGTTTAAACATGATTATGCGCAAGCCGTAAAAAAACCTGATTACCGGTTAAAGGGTTAAAACTCGCGCTCTACGCGCACTTCCTTCCGTTCGATGCGTATCGGTTGGCCTTCTATCAACCTGGGTTGGGTGCCCAGTCCGCCCGCCGGAATCAAGTACCCCCGCATCCGCTTTTTGGCACCGTCCCGTCGAAATCGAACGTCCACGGCGTCGCCGACCTCCAAGCCTTGAATTAAGGATACCAGATCACTGGGCTTTACCACCGTCTTCCCGTTTACGGCGGCAATGACGTCGCCCACCTGCAAGCCCAATGCAGCCGCGGTGCTTATCGGCTCGACCGACTGAACGGTGACGCCGCGCACCCCCTCGGTTGCCGCAATACGAACTCCGAGCATTGGCCCCGATCCCATCGGCGAGCGCAGCAGCATCAGGCGATCCATTCCCGCCCCTTCAAGTGCACTCAGGTCCAAGTCGACACCGCCTTGCAGGGAGTCGATTTCTATTCGCAGCCCTTGGAGCAGGCTGTCGGTAGGCGACGCGAGCACAGTACCGTCTTTAATCACGAAGACGCGCTTTTCCACGCGGACCTTAGGGGCCTCTTGAGCCAGGGTGCTCAGGGAAACTCCGAGCAACAAAAACAGAAAGACGGTCTTCATTTGGGGTTGGGGTTAGGTTAAATCGATACGCAAACTTAGGACCGTCGACCTAAAAACAAAAAAAGCCCCGGCGCTGCCGAGGCTTTCTCGCGGTCGGGATGACTGGACTCGAACCAGCGACCCCTACGTCCCGAACGTAGTGCGCTACCAACTGCGCCACATCCCGCGATTGAGGGGGCAAAAGTACTCAATGGCGAGCAAAAAAAACTACCTTTGACCCTGGTTATGAAGTACCCCGCGTTCATCCTACCGAGCGTACACGTAGTGGATCCTCGGTCTCCCTTCCACACTCAAGCTGTAGACCTCTTGATTTCAGACGGCCAAGTGCGCGCCGTCAGCGAGCCAAACAGCCTTACTGATGCGCCAAGGCTCGAGTGGGCGCGCGGACGCCTAATCAGTCCCGGCTGGATCGACAGCCGTGCTCGATGCGGATCGCCCGGCCATGAGGAGCGCGAAACCTACGAAACTCTTGCTGCTGCGGCGCTTCACGGTGGATTCACGCACGTAGCCCTGATGCCGTCCACGCACCCTCCGAGGGACAACCGCCCGAGCATTGAAGCAATTCCCGAACCCGAAACGGTGGTGTGGATTCCCGTCGGGGCGCTCACGCAAGGCCTTCAGGGAGAGCGTCTTGCCGAGCTTGCCGACATGCGTGAAGCCGGCGCCCTGGCCTTTTCTGACGACGGACACGCGATTGACCGCCCGCATACCCTACAGCTCGCACTGGAATACGCCCACGGTTTAGACGCTCGAGTTTGGAGCTTTCCCATGGAGCGTTCGCTCTGCCCGACCGGGGTTGCCCACGAAGGCGCTTCGGCGCTGCGTTCGGGCATGGCCCCCATTCCCGCGGTGGCCGAGGTGCTTCGCGTGCAGCGCGACCTCGCGCTTGCCGAATACGCAGGGGGCGGACTGCACCTCATGGGACTCTCCTGCGCGGAAAGCGTCCGCCTGGTTCGCGAAGCCAAGACACGCGGACTCGACGTGACGGCCGACGTGTGCATTGCAAACCTCGTAGGCACCGACCGCGACGTCGAGGGATACGACACCGCCTACAAACTCCTCCCTCCTCTTCGCAGCGCCGAAGATCAGGCTGCCCTTTGGGAGGGATTGCGCGACGGCACCATCGACTTAGTGGTCAGCGACCACAACCCCATGGACCACGAACTCAAGTCCTGCGAATGGGGAAGCGCGCACTTTGGCGCGGCCACCATCGACTCCTGCTTTTCGTGGTTCAATGCCCACTCCGGCTCCCCCGAAGACCTCGCCCTGTGGGTCGAAGCCGCGGCGCACCGACCGCGCGAGCTGTTTGGCTTGGGGTCCGTTACGGTCAACGTGGGAAGTCCCGCCGACTTTACCCTGTTTACTCTGGACGAAGCGCCTGCGCCGAGTCCGAGCCTTGGAGTGAATCGGCCGTCGTGGAACACCCGCGGTATCGCCGTGGGCATAGTCCTCGACAGCTTGGCCGTTCCCAGCGCGTCCCTCGATTAGGCCATATCAGCCGTCAGCCGCAAGCCGTCGTAGGCCAGGTGCATTCCCTCAGGAAGGAGCATGTCCATCTCGGCGTGCAGCCCGAGGTGGTGCGAAATATGCGTAAAATAAACTTGAGGCACCCCGGTACTTTGCGCAAAGTCTACGGCTTGATCCAAAGTGAAGTGGGCAACGTGCGGAAGCTTGCGTAAAGCGTTTACCACCAGAATTTCGGCGCCTGCGATTTTTTGCCGCTCGGCATCAGTCATTCCAGAAAGGTCGGTGAGGTAGACCACGGGGCCGACTCGGTAGCCCATCACCGGCCAGGTACCGTGAATACCAAGGATGGGAATCCAAGTTTGGTCGCCAATTTGAAAGGTTTCGGGATGCGCAATACGGCGCACCTCAAACTCGGGCGCTCCCGGATATCGTTCGGCGGTAAAAGCATAAGAAAACTGCTGCCTTAGGCGAGCTTCCACCCGATCAGTCATCCACACGGTCATGGGGCGCCTTTGCGCAAACATGAGCGGACGCAGGTCGTCGAGTCCCGAAACGTGGTCCATGTGCTCGTGGGTAAGTACCACCGCATGGAGTTTGGTGGCGCCGGCGCGGAGCATTTGCTGCCGAAAATCAGGTCCGCAATCAATCAAAACTTTGGTGGTTTCGGTAGCGATGCGAACCGAAGCTCGGAGCCGGCGATCTCGATGATCCCGAGAGGTACATATCGAGCAGCCGCAGCCAATCACGGGGACTCCCTGACTGGTTCCAGTACCAAAAAAATCCAAGGAAATCGAGGGCATTGGTCCAAATGTACGCTACCTTTGAAACATGGCTACCATGGTATTAAGTGCCGCGCAGAAGGCACTCCGCACCAACTTAAACCCCAACATTTACGGTTCCTTCGCCGAAATTGGCGCCGGTCAAGAAACCGTTCGCCACTTTTTTAGAGCTGGGGGTGCTTCGGGCACCATAGCCAAGGCGATGAGCGCCTACGACAAAGAATTTTCAGATGCTATTTACGGTCAGGAGGCCGACGGACGCTACGTCACCGAAACTCGCCTCCGCAAGATGCTCAACCACGAGTACCGACTGCTGCACGAGCGGATTGACCGCCAGAAGTCGCCCGACAAGTGCTTTTTTGCGTTCGCGAACACGGTAGCGACCATCAATTTCGCTAAAACATTTAAAGGCCACGGTTGGTTGGGCATCCGATATCAAACGCATCCGAGCGGCGACGCCAACGAGGTGATCGTGCACGTTCGCTTGCATGAGGACAACGCCAAGTACCAGCAAGAAACGATAGGTGCTATGGGGGTCAACTTGATTTATGCCGCCTACAATTTGTACCGCGAGCCCAAAAAGTTCCTGATGAGCCTGTACGACGGCATCGACAAGTCGGCCATTGAAGTTGATTTGATCAATTTTCTGGGTCCCGACTTTGAGCACGTTGACAACCGATTGATGTCGCTTCAGCTAATCAAAAACGGCTTCACGGATGCCGTAATTTTTGGCCCCGAAGGAAAGAACTTGCTTCCCGCAGAACTCTTGTACAAGAAGAACATCTTGGCCATGCGCGGCAGCTTTAGGCCGGTGACCAAGGTCAATATGGACATGATCAAGAAGGGCTACAAGCAATTCATCAAGTCCGAAAGCGTCGAAAAAGACGAAACGGTGGTTCTGTTTGAAATAACACTGAACAATCTTTTGGCCGACGGAAACTTGGATGAACAGGACTTCTTGGACCGCGCCGACATTCTGTGCAGCATTGGCCAAACGGTGTTGATTTCGAACTACCAAGAATACTATCGCCTGGTGGACTACTTCGCGAGCTTCACCAAGAAGCGCATGGGACTGATCATGGGAATTCCGTCACTGCAGGAGATTTTCGAAGACAAGTACTACGACCACCTCACCGGAGGTATTTTGGAGGCCATGGGGCGCCTGTTCTCCAAAAAGTTGATTATCTACGCCTACCCGTTCCGGGGTGAATCGAGCATTACGACCACCGACGACATCGTGGTCAACGACTTGTTCCGCAATATTTACGACTACCTCAAGCAAGCTCGAAGGGTGCGCGACATCAACGATTTCGACCCCGAAATTCTGAGCATTTGGAGCCGCGAAGTCCTGCGCAAGATCCGCAACGGCGAAGAGGGTTGGGAAAGTTGCCTTCCCACTTACGTCGACACCATCATCAAAGAAAAAGGTTTGTTCGGGTACCCCAAGTCAGCCAAGTCGCTTCAGGACTGAGCCTGACTCAGGGCGGACTTGTAGCGTTCTAGGCAGCGCTGTCGGGCAAAGGCGTGGTCCACAATGGGCATGGGATAGCTTGGCGTTCCGAATTCGGGGACCCATCGCTTGACGTATGCATACTGGGGATCGAACGTACTCAGCTGGCTCGCCGGATTGAAAATGCGGAAGTACGGAGCCGCGTCGTTCCCCGAGCCGCTCGCCCACTGCCATCCGCCCACGTTGCTCGCTTGATCGTAGTCTAACAACTTTTGGGCGAAATAGGCTTCGCCCAGACGCCAGTCGAGCAGTAGGTGCTTCGTAAAAAAGCTGGCCACCACCATGCGCACGCGGTTGTGCATGAAACCCGTGGCATTGAGCTGGCGCATTCCGGCGTCCACGAGCGGGTAGCCAGTCAGGCCTTGGCACCATCGCTGAAAGTGCTCTTCGTGGTGCTCCCACTGAATCAGGTCGTAAGCAGGCTTGATGGCCTTCTGCGGACTCTCGGGCGCGTGGAACAGCACCATTTGGTAAAAGTCCCTCCAAATCAACTCGTTGACGAACGTATCGCTCAGGGACTGCGTGGCCTTGAGGAGCATCCGCACGCTCAAGGTGCCAAAGCGAAGGTGCAACCCGAGCCGGGTGGTTCCCTGCTCGAGCGAAGGCGTGTTGCGGTTTTGGGCGTACTGCCGAATTTGGGCTTCAGACCACGTGCAGGGCGGAATGTGCAGGGCCGACGGCACAAAGTTCATGGCCTCTAGCGGAACGAGCTGCGAGGCTGAGGCATTGAGTCCGCCTTCGGCCCAACTGGACGAGGAGTAGTACGGAATTCCCTCCTGTGCGAGGCGCTCGCGCCACCGGCGGCTGTAGGGCGTGAATACCGAATACGGTGTGCCGTCCCCCTTGACCACCTCGTTTTTCTCAAAGATGACGTGGTCTTTGGTGCCCTTAAACCACCGACCGCTCTGGCGGTACAGCGCTTCGATGCGTTGGTCGCGTTCGCGGGCATAAGGTTCGTAGTCGCGGTTGGCCACCACCCCCTGAATCTCGGGATGCGCGCTCATCCAATGTGCGTGCGCTTCTTCGGGCGTACCGTAGTAGGTCCAAAGTCCCCCACCCCGCTCCCGAAAGGCCTTATCGAGGTCGGTCAGGGTTTGGTGGATGAAGCCGACGCGGGCGTCTGAACGGTCTTCAAGGCGGTCAAGAATGTTCCGATCAAAAACAAAAACGGGCTGTACCGGCAGGCCAAGATCAAGGGCCTTGGCCAAGCCCGCATTGTCTTCAAGGCGAAGGTCGCGGCGAAACCAAAAAAGAACCATACTACGACCGAATAGCCTGCAGGAATTCGGCGCGTACTGCCAGTTCTTGGAAGGCGCCGCCAAAGTGGCTGGTAGCCGTGGAGCTGTGGCTGTCTTCTACACCGCGCATTTTGACACACAAGTGTTCGGCGTCGATGTACACCGCCACGTCCTCGGTGCGGAGGACTTTTTTGAGTTCGGCCGCAATCTGTTCCGTGAGGCGCTCTTGTACCTGAGGGCGCTTGGCGAAGTAGCGCACGATTCGGTTGAGCTTAGATAAGCCCACGACTTCGCCCGACGAAAAGTAGGCCACGTGGCACACACCCAAAATCGGCACAAAGTGGTGCTCGCAGGTGGAATGAAGCGTGATGTTGCGCTCCAAAATCATTTCGTGGTAGTGGTAGCGGTTTTCAAAGAGCGTAACCTCGGGCTTGTTCAGCGGGTTGAGGCCGGCAAACTGCTCCAGCACATACATTTTGGCGACGCGGCGGGGCGTATCCTTGAGCGAATCGTCGCTGCGGTCCAGACCCAGAATGTCCATGATTTCGCCAAATTTTTGGGCAATGCGCTCAATCTTCTCGGCGTCGGGCTGCAGCAACTGCTCTTCGATCGTGGGCGTAGCCAAATGCCGGCCGTTGGCGGGCTTGAGGCCGTTTGCGATGGGGGTACCTTGAAAGGTCTTGTTATGCGCCATGGTATTCAACAAAGTTTCGGGGAGTTTCATAGAGGGTAATGTGTAGATCTAGGGACGCGTTAATGTGGGGCCGAAGCCATCGCCATATTACCACGGCAATGTGTTCTGCCGAAGGAATTAAGGTGGCGAACTCGGGTACCTCTTCGTTCAGGTTGCGGTGGTCGAGCTTGGCTTCGACTTCGCGCTTGATCAGGTCCGAAAGCACGCCCAGGTCAATGACGTAGCCCGTGACGGGATCGATGGGACCCGTCAAGCGCACGATGAGCTCGTAGTTGTGCCCGTGGTAGCGCGGATTCGAGCAAGGCCCAAACTGCGCCCAATTCTGCTCGTCGGTCCACGACGGTACGTAAAGCCGATGGGCCGCGTTAAAATGAGCGTGGCGGCTCACGGAGGCGCGAAGGGGCGTTGGGTTCATGACGGAAAGTGGCTTTGGTATTCGCGGTAGATGATCTGAAACCACGCGGTAAACTGCTCGGGATGAGCCTCCATTTCGCGAGCGAGTTCGTCCATGGCGATCCACCGAACTTCCGCTACTTCCTCGGCATTGAGTTCAATGCTTCCCGCAAACTGACCCATGATCACATGGTCCAACTCGTGTTCAATCAGGCCGTTATCAAATTCAGCTCGGTAAATAAAGTGGAAGGCTTCGCGGAGTTCCGTCACGCTGGATTCGCTAATTCCCAGCTCTTCCTTAAGGCGCCGTAGGGCAGCTTGGCGATTGGACTCGCCTTCGCGCTGGTGGCTGCAGCAGGAGTTGGTCCAGAGCAGCGGGGAATGGTACTTGGAGGCTGCGCGCTGCTGGAGCAGCGTTTCGCCTCGATCGTTGAATAAAAACACCGAAAAGGCGCGGTGAAGGAGTCCGCGCTCGTGGGCCGCTAACTTCTCCATCCGTCCAATCGGCTCATCGGCCGTATTGACGAGGATAACTGTTTCCATTTAGAGTAAATTCAGCGCATGGCGCAGGAATGAGCTTGCAAAGAGACGGTATTTTTTTCGGTTGCTGATGCGAATCCGCGCCGAAAACACTTCAGATGAAGGGGTGCGCATGATTTTTTGAAACAGCGCGTAGTAGTACATGTAGGCGATGTAGACTCCAAAGCGCGAACCTTTGGGAAGCTTGAGGATCCCCTCGTATCCCTTGCGGAAGTCGCGTTCAATGTCGCGCTCGATCGCCATTTTGGCGTCGTCGTCAAAGGTCGTAAGGTCCACGTTGGGGAAGTAGGTGCGCCCCAAAGTCGAAAAGTCGGCCGCTACGTCGCGCAAGAAGTTGATTTTCTGGAACGCGGAACCCAGCTTCATCGCGTAGGGCGTGAGCGCCTCGTAGGATGTTTGGTCGCCGTTGACGAAGACCTTGAGGCACATCAGTCCGACGACTTCAGCGCTGCCGAGGATGTACTGCTCATAGGCCGACTGGTCGTAGGTACGGTCTTCGAGGTCCATTTCCATGGAGCGCAAAAACGTGTTGATGAGGCCGCGGTCGATCTGGAAGGCGTTGACGACGTACTGAAACGCGTGCAGCACGGGGTTCGTCGAGATGCCCTCGTCGAGTGCCCGGTCGGTGTCCGCCCAGAACCGTTCGAGCAGTTCGCGCTGGTTGTGGCCGTGAAAGGTGTCGACGATTTCGTCGGCGACCCGCACAAAGCCGTAGATCGCATAGATCGGGTCGCGCAGCGGCTTTGAAAGCCCCAAGATCCCCAACGAAAACGAAGTAGAATAGGCTTTGGTGATGTCTTTGCTCGTTCGGAGCGACGTTTGCGTGTAGAGGTCCATCATGCAGCAGGGTGTTCTTTGGAAATTTCTCGGGCAACCACCTCACCTGAAATGATGCAGGGCGGCACTCCGGGACCCGGAACCGTAAGCTGGCCGGCGTAGTACAAATTAGTCAGCTTTCCTTTTAGACTCGGCTTTAGAATAGCTGTTTGGTCCAGCGTATTCGCCAAGCCGTAGGCGTTGCCGCGGTGGGCGTGGTAGTCCTTCACAAAATCGCGGTAAGCATAGGTTCGCTTCACTACAATGTGCTCGCGAATGTCTACGCTGATTTGCGCCTTCATGCGCTCAGCCACCATGTCGAGGTAGCGCTCGCGGGTGGCGTCGTCGTCTTCGAGACCGGTTGCCATCGGAATTAAGATCACCAAGGCGTCTGTTCCTTCGGGGGCCGCCGTGGCATCGGTAGCCGAGGCAATGCTCAGGTAGAACAGCGGCTTTTCAGGCCAGCGTGGACGCGTGTAAATGGCGTCGGCATGGGTGTCAATGTCGGCGTCAAAGAACAAGGTGTGGTGCTCTAAGTACGGAAGCTTAGTGTCCAATCCAAGGTAGTACATGAAGGCGGAAGGGGCCATTTTTCGCTTAGCCCAATAGGCACTAGAATACCGGCGAAATTCCGGCTTCAGCAGCTTTTGCTCGACGTGGGCGTAGTCGGCGGAAGCCACGATGACGTCGGCTTCGTAGCAAGTGTCGCCAACATATACCCCTGAGATGCTTTTGCCGCTGTAGCGGAAGCCAGTCACCTCTTGGTTGAACGAAAAGCGCACGCCCTGTTCCTGAGCCAGGCGGTAAAAACCCTGAACGACCGAGTACATGCCTCCTATGGGGTACCACGTGCCCTGGGCAAAGTCCGAGTAGTTCATCAAGCTGTAGAGGGCCGGCGTGTTGCTCGGGGTGGCACCCAAAAAGAGCACCGGAAACTCAAGAAGCTGGCGAAGTTTGGGGTGGCTGACTACCTTGGCGATGCTGCTGCGAATGCTGCGAAGAAGGTCCATGCGCAGCAGCCCAGTGAGGATGCGCACGTCGGCGAATTCGAAAACGCTCAGCGACGGTTTGCGCACCAAGTCGTCAATGCCGACGCGGTACTTGTATTCGGCGTCCTTCAAGAAAACCCGAAGCCGAGCGGCAGATCCGGGCTCAAGGCGGTCAAAAAGGGCCTCAATTTCGCTCATGGACGCCGGTATGGGCATGGGGCCGTCTTCGAAGTAGATGCTGTAGGAAGGATCTAGTCGGCGCAGCTCGTAGTAGTCGCTTGATTTTTTTCCGAAGTGACCAAAAAACGTTTCGAAGACGTCGGGCATCCAATAAAAGGAAGGGCCCAAGTCAAACGTATAGCCCTCACTACTCCATTGGCGTCCCCGACCGCCGGGTCCACCGTGCATTTCGAGGACTTGGACGTCGTAGCCCGCTTGGGCGAGGTAGGCCGCGCTGGACATTCCGGCAAAGCCGGAGCCAATGACGAGGGCGCGTTTCTTCATTATTCGGTGTCGCGAATTCCGCGCAGCTGGTCCATCATTTTGCGGCGCGCCAAGAAGATACGGCTTTTCACCGTGCCCAAGGGTATGCCCATTTGGTCTGCGATTTCCTCGTACTTGTACCCATTGAAGTACATCATAAATGCATCAAGGTAGGTGCGTTCCACATTTTCTATGCGGTCGATGATGTTGGACAATTCGTAGGGACTGTCAGCCTCATCCGATCGGTTCGCCATCATTCCTCCCAAAACGTACTGGTTCTCGCTGTCGTCTACGTAGGTATTTTGGTTCTTCTTCTTGCGGTAGTTGTTGATGAACGTATTCTTGAGAATCGTGTAAAGCCACCCTCGAAGATTGGTGCCTTCTTGGTACTTCGACTGGTTCTTAATGGCCTTGTAAAAGGTTTCTTGAACGAGGTCTTCGGCATCTTCAGCGTGGCGAGTCAGTTTGAACGCGAGTCCGCGCAAAAAGTGCTCATGCTGGTAGATTTCAGGGCCAAACGCTTCGGGTTGCATCTTGGTTTTGTTTAACAATTCTTCTACGAAGTTAAACAAGAAATATGCCGACCCAAACATTTTGTTTAAGTTTTTTACCAAAAACTTAAACTTTAAAT
>Ga0129336_10000922_pt1 | contig 17404 bp, 29 predicted proteins | sample CPB6_02_DNA_FD_96878 | JGI IMG/M metagenome (GOLD analysis project Ga0129336, IMG submission 96878) | Freshwater to marine salinity gradient microbial communities from Chesapeake Bay, USA - CPBay_Sum_0.6_0.2_DNA | ecosystem: Environmental > Aquatic > Marine > Coastal | place: USA: Chesapeake... | reverse complement strand
TATTAACAACTTCTTATTGCAGAAACGAGAAAGAGCCCTCGGCGTTGTAGATAAACTAGTACCAAACGAGACTATCGCCAATGCGATTAAGTATCGGGCTAAGCATCCATTTGGTCTTGGTACCCCTGACCCGTTAGAAGTCTTCCAGACACCGGCAGACACGGCTATGGCGATGCTCCCGATTGAGGGGGTTATTGAACCTGTGGCCCGTCCAGTTATTAAAGGGCTGGGAGCGGGCGCTAAGTTTCTGGGTGGAAAAGCCGGACAAGCGGTCGAGAGAATGGCCAAGGCTAACGTATTTGGTTCTGGCGCGTTCAGGGACCTTTACGAGGGTAGAAAGTCGGCGGCTGCGTCGGCTGCGGGCGCACAGACCATAAAAGCAGAGGCTCGTAGAATGGCCCAGGAAGAGTTCGGCATGCTCAAGGCCACGGAAAAGCGGGTTATTGGAGCCGACGTTGACCCTGTTAAGGCGGGTAATGAGGTTAAGGCCTCGCTAGAGGCGGCTACTGAGGCCGCTGCTGAGCCTCTAAGAAAGAAGTCTCTTGAGAATATTGAGGCTTCTAAGAAGATTAAAGCATCCTCTGTAAAGGACATGGGCGGTGAATTAGACGAAATCAAAGACGAGTTAGTCGGTATTGTTAAAGACAATAAAGATTCTCGTGTAAATGGTATTATCAATAGCTATCTTGGTGAAACCAAGACTACGTCTAAAACCACCAAAAAACTTAATCCGGCCACGGGGTTGTTTGAAGACGTGGTAACCGAGACTAAGCGAAAGAGTTTTCCCAAGGCGACTGTAGAAGACCTACTAAAGGACCGTGGTCGTGTTGGTCAGGCCGCCGTGGCAGCGCTAGCCGAAGGCGGCAGGGCTACGCCGCAGTCCAGAGCCTTATTTAAACTACAGGAAGTAATCGACAACAAAATCGGCAGAATGACGGCTGGAGACCCAAAACTAAAGGCTGATATTGACGCGGCTAGAGAGGGTTGGTCTAATTTTTACAAGACCTTTCACAACGCAGACGCTGTGGCTGTACGAAATGCCCGTCCAGAAGGAGTCCTACCACACCTTACCTCGTCAGAAAGCGCCATTGACTGGGCCAATCAGTTTGTCCCAGGTGCAAAGGACCATATGCGCCGAGAGGTAAAGCGCTCCTTGGCTACTGGAATGCGCGGAAACGACGCCGCTGGATACCTGGAAAGGGAATTAGCGGGCAAAAAGAGTATTTATGACCGGGTCCTAGAGCCCGGCGATGTGGAAGGGCTCGGTGCTCTTGCTAAACAGGGAGATAGAACTCGTCTTGCTGCTGAGCGCAGCGCAACGCTTGATGACCCCACTGCCGCTAGCACTCCGCTACGCCGCGAGGGAGAGAAGGAAACCGCCCGTTCTGGCGACCCTAGAAACTACTGGGACGTAGCTAGTAAGCTTGGTAAATCCCTACCTTTTGGCGCTCTTGGTGTCGGCGGGGTTGGCGCGGCGACAAGAAGCACTCCTGCCACGGCTGCTGCCGCTGCTTTAGCCGCAACTCCGGCCGCGACCTCTGCTCTCTATTACGCGGGCGATAAAGCGATACCGAGGACGCTGAATACCTTGTTCAACAAGGCGGCCAACATGGGGCCACTGTCACCGTCGGAACGGCTTGGTCTCCGATTGGCGGCCCTTTACGCCAACGACGCGGGACAACCTACTAAACCAGACTGGAGCAGCCTGTTTCCGAAAGCGGCTGTACAGGCTGAGCCCGCTGTTAGCGAAGACCGGCTATTCGGTACTCCTCCGACTATTAACGACATTATTAATAATCAGGAAGATTACAACGAAACATACGGAGTCCCGTTTGAAGCGGGAGACGCCACGCCAGAGGATGTAAGGCAGGGCGAGTTGGATACACTAAGAATTAACGCCGCGAATAAGAGACCCAATGCGAAATTCAATAAACGACGTCGCTAAGAACTGGCTAGTCCTTATCCTAGCTGTTCTGGCTTTCGCCGCCCAGTGGGGTGTTCTTACGCAGAAGGTCTCTGCCTTCGAGAAGGACCATGCCGACGTTTCTGAGATTAAGGCCTCTTTACAGGCACTATCACAGGCTTCTGTGGATAACCGTGAGGACCACAGGCGTCTTGAGCAGGAAATCCGCCAGATTCACGACATTCTGTCGAGGAAGTAATGGGATTAGCTGACCTTCTAACCGGACGGCAGAGGCGCGTATTAACCGATGCGCTGGCCGCAGCAGACCGAGGCGGTGACCAGTTTAACCAGTCAGTTTACTACGGCTCCGAGCATGGAGACCCCGCCGCGATAGCGATGCGAATACCCTCGCAAATAGCGCAGGGCGTGGGTGGGGGCCTCGACTGGCTATCTGAGAAGGCGGGCGGGTCTAGTACAATCCCAGGAACAGCGTTAAGCGGCCTAGCCGATGGTACCAGGATGATGTTGGGGGAGACTCCTACGCAGACTGCGGCAAATCTTATCCTACCCGGACTAGCGGAGACCGAGGTCCCTAATAGAGTTATTAAAGGCAGTCTAGCTGATGCGATAGCTGCCGCAGGCTCGGATATGGGCCGTGTGCTTAACTCACAGTCCGGTAAACTTCATATCGGTAGTGGTGTACAGAGATTTGCCGGTAATCCGAACGCTATTTTTTCTACTAACGAGGAAGGACTAAAGGAGATGATGCATTCTCTTGGTACGCATTTAGCCGACCCCTCCTCTAGGCAAAAACTGGCACAGAAGCTGGCTTCTAAGCGATACGAGGCTATCGACTTTGGTCAGGGCCCCGTATCCTTGCAGGACTTTGTTAATAACACGTCAAACTCTGAGGCGGGGTTCTTCCATCTTCACGCCTCTCCGTACAGTTTTGAAAAGCCGGAGTTGCGCCCCAGGACGGGTCAGGGGGCGACAATAATGGGCGAGGGTATTTACACATCTCAGTCGGGGGGCGTACACGAAAACTATCTCAACGAATTTGTTGCGCCCAGACTGATTCTTGATAAAAAAATCCCCATTAACGGGGATGTAATAAATAAATTAAGAGATTTGGGATTTTCTGAGGCAGAGGCCAGCACAGCTAATAACCTGCGATTTCACCAAAGAGCAGAGAACTTAGCCCTGCCACAGGCGAAGCAAGCAGCCAAACTAGCCAATGAAGAACGTCTAAAACGAATCATCGCAGAAGCCGCTTCGCTACCTGAAAACGCTGCAAGCGATAAGTGGTACGCTAATAGAGAACTAGCGCGATTGTTGGCTGAAAAGGACGCTATAGGAAAAGGATTGTTAGATAGATTTACAGAGACTCGCGGCGCGTACTCCTACCTAATGGAAACGCCAGACAAGGCACTAAAAAATATGATAGACGCTGACGTGCCTTTTTATAAACAGCCGGGGCGTGTGCGAGACGCACTTATGCAGGCGCTACCGGAAGAAGACCTGTCTTTTTGGACTCGCCATTTACAACACCAGATTAAGTCACACGACCATTTTGTAAAGAAAGCGCTTCGCGGCGAGTTCAACCCTGGGGGAGCGGGAGAGGTTAGGGAAAAACTAGAAAGAGCTGGACTTGAGGGGGTGGTATTTGACGACGCATTATCTAGAACTAAACCTAATCTTGGAGAACGCACTAAAAACTATGTGATTTTTAATCCAGAAAACACCCGCATGGATGTTCTAGATAAAATCTTCTACAATAAAGGCCCAGTTGAGTATCCGTGGGGTGACGCAGGTCCTGGTAGGTTGTACCGGAAAAGAAAATAGCCCCCCGTCGTACGGACCAGGGGGCTTTATCTCCTACCGACCGAACCTGACTGTCTCATTACCCAACTGAGTCATATCCACAGTCTGCATGTCAGACGGGAGTTCCATGCGGGCTAGGTCTTCCCGAGTAAACTGCCTAACTGGGGCCGACGACACAGCCGAACGACCCTCTAGGGCAGGAGCGTCGGACAGACGAGGACGTCGAGGCTTAGGCTCCTCATGCTCCTCTACGACAACCTGTCTAGGTTGCTCAGGCAAAACAGCCATGACGGGGCCTAGCACAGAGGCACAGAAGTCAAGTAGGTCGGTGCGGTAGATGGCATAGGTCTTCTTACCGACCTTTACCTCAACCTTCTCGTCGTTATCAGTCACTACAAACTTCAATTCGCCTAGGTCGTAGGTGTGTGAGACATTCATTTTCTTTCTCCGTTGTTGCGGCGTTCGATTTCCTTCCTAACAGCGTCGATGGACTCGCTGATACGCATGATATCAGCCTTCCAACCGGCTTCACTTAGCCCCATCTTAATCCACCAAGTCACATCCATAGATAGCGCTTGTGTGTGACGGCGCTCTAGAGACGCTAACTTGTCCGCCAAGACCTTGTGAGACAGTTTGTTAAGCGGCTTCTCCTTCTTTGGGCGGATATTCCGTTCTCGTTCCTCAATGTACCTAGGCATCTATTCTCCTCCATCCTGAGAACTCGTGGAAGGCTTCCCATTTAGCCCTGGGACGACGAATGACACGCTCATAGGGCTTACCTCTTGCTTCCAAGACCCAGTAATCGTCTTCGAGAATACCGACGTGGTGCGCAACTCCTTGACGCAAGAAGAAGCCCAAATCGCAGGGATTAGGGCGCTCGCCTCGGATGTTGTTAAGTTCTCGTGAGGCCCGGTACTGCTCATAAGAACCGTCAGGTATTTTCTTTCCGCCCACTGCGAAACACCATCTGACAAACCCCGAACAGTCAATAGGGCCTTCAGGGTCCAGGTTGTCCAAAGGCCACTTAGCGCCGAACTTGTATTCTCTTCCAAGCATGCTCCGTGCTGCTTCTAGGATTTTTTCTTTATCCACTTACATAGCCTCTCTTCCACGGTTACGCCGCCGTATTGTTGCTGCGTGGACACCAGTGTTTTACCGCCGCGAGTCGTCTTAACCTGGATTAGGAGAACGTGGTTAGTCTCCTTATTCCAGGCCCAAACGTCCCAGGGGGAGTGCGACCCCGCCGAGCGACAGGCGTCGTATCCTGCCGCCCGGAGGGTCTTCACTAACTCCCGTTCACGCCTTGTGGAGCGCTCGTATGCTCTATTAGGCATGTATCAGCTCCTTAAAGTTCTGTTTCCAGTCTTTGTAGTACACAAACCTACAATGAACTGAGAAAAAGGTCCACCTAATACCAGACCCGATGTTGGGATTGCGGTATAGATAAGGCATTAGGTACCACACTGACGGCGTGAAGGTCACGTCAAGCGTGAATCCTCCGCGCAGTAAGAACTCAAGATAGGCTAACATACTAGAACTCCTGGTCCAGGTCGTCAGTCTTAGCACAGCGTGGGTCGGGTCTAACCCAAAACACGTCATGCCTTCCAGGGACTACAACCGCCCTGTAGCCCATCGCCGCCATGCGCTCGTTAATCGTGTAGTCGTATACGATGATGAACGTAGCACATAGGACGATTATAGCCGCAGCGGCGACAGTTAGCAGCCTCAGGAGCATACTAGCGAATCCTCTTTAGCTTGGGACGGTCTAGCCACGGCTTGAACCTACGATAAACCCCGTCAAGCAGGTGAATATCGTGCTTGTTATACTTCTCCATCATGTCCCAGGACTTCTTATCCCCTTCCATACAGCCTTCCCACATAGGGAAGCCTACGTGCGGCAGCTTTCGCCCAATCCCTAATAGTGCCGCCAAATCGTCTAGTTTATTGCTGTCTAGACGGAATAGCGTCCTAGCCACACGAAGTGTATCGATAACCCTGTGGCGGGGAGGCGGGGTAAGGTTGTTTAGAAGAACTCCCTTGTTGGCGACTCGGTCGTCAAAGGCCACCAGATTGTGTCCTACAACCAGGTCAGCCTCTGAGTACAACTCGACCAGGTCCTCAACAAGAGCCTTGTTGTTAACCTTGTCGGTACGGTAGGTCGGATACATGCGCTGAGACGCGCAACCGATGTTCTCGTCGTCAAACCACCGCCAAGCATAGGAGAGGATACGGCTATGCTGTTTAATCTTGATTGGATTGACTTCGCGCATACCGTACCACCAGTACCCCTCTACGGGGGACGTTTCGATGTCGATGAGTAGTGTTTTCATTAGGCCTCGTTCGTGTGGTCAGGTAGCCCGTTACCGGCCTGTTGCTCAGCCCATACATTCTCTTCGACCGCCGTGTTAGCCTCAATGTTGAGAATCTGGCTAGCCTTCTTCTTAGCGCGGTACTGTCGCATATAGTCGCGCATGTAAATACGCCGCCTCTCTTTTCTGACATCGAGCAGCGGTCTGTAAAGAGAGTCGACAATAGCGGTGCTAGTGATGGTCGTGTTCATTATTTTTCGCTCCAGTTGTTGATGATTTTCGTGTCAGAGTCGATAGACACGTTGTTAAGCTTTACGGTGTTACACATCACGTCGTGAATCAACTTCTTCATCTCCTCATCGTCGCTGTCTACGGGGTACTCGCCAAGGACCTCGTCGTGTACGGTGGCGAGAAGGAACCCCTTGCCGGTCTTTACGAGTCTCTTATCGAACGCAACCATCACCATCTTCATTACGTCAGCGGCCGAGCCCTGAATAAGGTAGTTAACACAGTGCCTCTCAGCAGCAGCCCGCTCCTTTGGGTCATGTGAATTAAGACCGAACACTTGGATACGACGACCGCCAAGGGTAGTTACAAACCCCGTCAGCTTAGCCCTGGCGATATGATGGGCTCGCCAAGACATGATTTCAGGGTTAGACGCCTTGAACTGGTCCTGTACGTTCTTGAAGAACATCCACTTAGCATACATCACGTCGTCGCACTTGGGGTGGAAGCGGAGAATCTTCTTCTTATCCAAGGGATGCATCTTATCGAACAGACCCAGGTACGGACCCAGGTTTAACTCTAGCGGAGTGTCCGAGTTAAGTTCGCAGATTTGGAGTAGTTTACGATACGAACAGCCGTAGACTGTCGCAAGCCACGAGGTCTTACCGACGAACCGCTCAATCTTAGTTAGTTCTTCCACAGGTTTTTTGAAGATGTCGGAGGCGAACATGCCGTGCGTATCAAGGCCGTTAGCGTAAGCGTTGATTAACTTAGGAGCCTGTGAATAATGCGCTACGAGACGAGGCTCAATCTGCTTGAGGTCTGCGTCAAACATCTTGAACCCAGGGGTGGCAATGAAGCACGAGCGGACCTCTTTTCCTTCCTGCGTACGGGCCGGAATGTTTTGTAGGTTGGGGTCAGAGGACGTAAGACGCCCTGTGGCTGTACCGCCCTTACCCTCTCCCCACGTATCTTCCATGCCCGCTTGGTTAAAAGACCCGTGGACGCGTCCGTCACGGGCTGCGTACTCTAGCAAGGGCCTAATGTACGTGTTGAGGTTCTTGGAGTACTTTCGGTAGGCCAGGAGATTCTTTGCGAACTCGTTACCGTTCCAGTCCAGCTTCTTGAAGAACAGCTTGTCGAGTTTGGGAGCCCCTTTATCAGTCTTTTCAGCAAGAACCGCAAGGTCGAATCCCTCCTCTTCGAGCCTCTTGGCAAGCTGCTTAGGACTATTCGGGTTCGTGTCCCCGAAAAAGGCCATAAGAGATTCGACACGTCGAGTGTAATCTTCATCTAGTTTCTTAAGCTTCTCCTGGTCAAGGTAGATACCCCTGCGCTCCATCTGGAACAGGATGGTGGTTAGAGGCATCTCTACGTCGCGCCAGAACTGCGTAATGCTCATCTTCTTCTTAAGGTCGTCGCAGTTAACAACGTCGGCAATGGCGTATCGCTTAAGCTGTGGGAGGGAGAAGAACGCCTTAGAGATTTCCACAAACTTAGGATTGTCCTTGAAGGCCTGGTGATACCGCTTTAGCGGGCGAAGGGCTAGGTCATTCAACTCGGTAACCTCGCGCTTTAGCTTGTGCTTGGTTAACTCCTTTAACCCGTGGTCAGCGATAGGCCAGTTAAGATATGCAAGAACACGCGTATCTTCTAGGCGGCAATTAACTTCAAAACCATTAGCCGATAGAAAATGAGCGTCGAACTTGATATTATGCCCGCGTAGGACACCAGAACTATTCCGAAGATGGCTACGAAGGCGCTCGTCTCGCTTAGCATCTTCGATTCCCACACAAGTCGGCACAGCGTCACCGTGAAAGCGATAGACAACAAGGTGAATGCTGTCTGAAACAGGATTAAGACCGCTAGTCTCCAAATCAAGCGTCACCCCCGTATCACTTATAGTTGGACAAGGAATTGAGTCTTGCATGAGCAAGCGTCTCCCCCTCTAAAGGATGTTCACGGCACCACTCGCCACACGGAAGGCAAGTTACAATCTCTAGCATCGACACCATCTGCCGCCCCTCGTCGTCCTTGATGTCGGTTGGGCGGACGAACCCGACAGTGTGTTGGTCAGGGAGCCAGAAGAAAAGCGCCTTTAGGACGCGAGAATTCCACTCCATCGGCTTTAACTGTGTGGTACAGATGAAGCACTTAACGTCCTCTTCGTTTTTCAGTAAGGTCAGAATGAACGTGGTCAATTTCTTCATGTAGGCTCCTGAGCGAGGTATTGCGACAGTCATGGATTACGTAATCGAACGGATGGTGGTCTAACGACGTCTCAGACACGATGTCTAGGTTCTTGCCGAATGGGTTAAGATGCTCGTAGCGGTTGATACGCACAGTTGCCGCTCCTAGTGACTTAACCAACTCGTACTCGTTGGGGAAGCGCATGTCGTCAATGACGTACTTCTTCTTAGGGTCAAGGTTGTTTAGAACCTTCTTGGCCCAGTAGTCCTTGTCGTAGAAGCGCACGAACTCCCCGAAGTGAACCATGAAGTCCCGTGGAGACCACTCGTACTCCGCCCACGGAGACTCCTTCTTAGCAGGGTCGCTCATATCTGCCTCGGTGAAGGGGAAGATATGCCTACTCAGGCGACGAAGCTCCTCAGCAAAGGATACCAGGGTATATCCTCTATTCTTGGCTAGGAACTTCGCCGCCGTAGTCTTCCCTGTACCGCGCTTGCCGCTTAGCGCAATAATCATTTAGACCCCCTCGCGGTCCATGTACTCGACAAACCGACGAATCTGGCTAAACGGAATAACCACTTCAATGTTGTCGGTTACGGACACCACAAGTCCGCGATGCTCCGGCTCAGGTTCGTTGGCAGAGGACCAACCCTCCGTGTGGTTGATGAAGTACTTTCCGTCGTCGTCAGATACAATCATAACTACATCAACAACAGTGGGAGCATGCGCCTTCTTAGTAACTTTAACCTGGACGTTTTGCTTGTGGGTCATGGAATCTCCTTAGTGGTTCACACATCGTAGCATAGTCGTATTTATGTGGATGGTTCTTGAAGAGCCATTCACATACGTAGATTATACCATACTGGTCCAGTTTTGTCAAGCCCTCTATAATCTGCTCCTTAGTTAGGTCCTGCGGTGGCTGACTCATTGGCCTCCTCCAGACGACACTCTGAGGTATAGAACTTCAGCGGTACATCGCCAATCGCAGAATACTTGCTCTTAGTAATGACCAACGACACCGGTCGAGGATAGATGAACTTCTCCTCAATCGGAGTGTGTAGGAAAGCGATTACGTCCCCGAACTCTTCAATCGCTCCAGAGCCTTTGAGACGTGAAAGGCTGAAAGGACTCTTACCATCAGACTCCCTAAGTAGCTGAGAACAGACGACCGCCGTGCAGTCGTAGTCCCCCGCGATTTCTTTGATTTTCCGCATCGCCGCTGCGATTTCATTAGCATCCCCCTTTTCGTATTTTAGCGCCTGAATGAAGTCTACGACAAAGACTCGTGGACGAATCTTGGCAATATGATTCTCAATCTTGTCCACAGACAGGGCGAAGTCTTCAACGATAGCCAGTGGAAGCTTGGATAGGTACTCCCGCTCCTTGGCGATTAGGGCGTACTGCTCGTCGGAGAAGTCTCCGTTCTGGAACTGCTTAAGGCTGATGTGCGTCTTGGCCGAGACAATCTTATCGTAGATTGGCTCAGCACCGACCTCTGTGGGGAACATAAGACACATCTCACCCTGCTCGGCTAGGTTACGGACGACCTGTGTAGCCAGGGTCGTCTTACCCTCTGTAGGACGGGCGGCTAGGACGATAACCTTCTGCGGTTTTAGTCCAGACACCAACTCATCGAAGGTTGGGAAGCCCGTCTTAAGCCCCATCTTACGGTTTTTAAGGCTGCGGATATACTCGTCAGCCCTGCCGATTAGAGAGGCTGTGGGCATCTCGTTGTCTCGGGTCTTCTGTGCGACACGAACAACGTCGTCCATCTTCATGTCGTCACGGCGACCCATCGGGTTCTTCATGCGGAGAGAGTAAATCTCGTCAGCGGTGAAGTGGGCCCTGGTCAACTCTGAGATGAAGCAGAAATCAGCCTCTGACTTGGAGTCGAACTTGGCCTCGCCAGAGACTAGGCGACTAAGGACAGGGTTGCTAATACACAGTCGTAGGAACCGCTGCTCAGCGGCGGGTAGGGATTCGTCGTTAACAATCTCCTCGACTTCCTGTGAGAACTGGAAATCGAACCGCTTTAATTCCCCCGGCCCTTCAAGAAACTGGCAGGGTCGGTTAGACCTGTAGTTGGTACTGCCCCACACACGAATGACTCTTGACAGGTCGTAGATTGAGTCGATTTTGACTCCTGCCATTTCGTACTTGGTGCGGACGGCATCGGCCCATTTCTTGACGCTCTTGTAAAGCGACTTAGCGTTCTTGACAAGGATGGGTTTGATTGGGAAATACACATGACAACCACTCCCACTGCTAACAAGATACGTGCCGGGAAAGTCGTTATAGATTCTCGTCCCAACATCTAGGCTAAGTTGGTGCTGCTCGTCTGTGGAGGCTGTATCTTTGGGGCGGATGGGGTCAATATCAATGACGAGACAAGTAAGATACTTAACGCTATCATTAGTGCCACGACGCTCGGAGCGTGGGTTGATGCCGACATAGCAGTCAACCGAGCGGTTAGCTTCGAGGGTCTTGAGGTACGCCTCGTCATTATCAACATAGTGACTCTCTCCCTTCTTGATTAGCCGAATCTCCGTCAGTCCTAGACCGCTATGGCCCAGGATTTCGCGCTGTACGACTTCTTGTGGTGTAGTAGAGATATCCACGCGTTCTCCTTGGTTACGAAGTTTACTTAAACTGGCCCTGCTCTTTCTTTGAGCGCTACACATAACCATTTTTATGGTCTGTGGTAGGAGGCCCTAACGAGGTTGCAGGTTAAAGTGGTTTGTACTCCACAGCCCCGTCGGTTATTAACCGAAATGTGCCGTTTGCTTGTTAGGCAAATCTGTGCCCGATATAACCCTCGGAGCCGGGGTAGGGTTTTAAGCCCTATTTACGCAGTGGTTAGGCCACACGCACGGCTGAAACTGCGCGCTAGCCGTGTTATCGCGCCAACAGGTACGAGCGTATCGAACCGTAATCGCCGCTACGCCCATAACAGTAACAAGCACCGAAATGATGGCGACGGCGAATACGGACGTAACGAAGTATTCTACTAGGTCAGCTTTCTTCATTAGTCAATCCTCTTTTCATGGTCTTTAGCGTCCGGCATAGACCAGCATTTCTTCTGGTAATCACAGTATAGGCACCAGAAGTCCGACTTGAACTTCTCTCCCGCCCTTGTGCGAATCTCCTGAACTTCTCCCTGCTTATTCAGGAACACGGAGTAATCACGAGGCGGTAGTGTGTCAGTCTCAAGAGCTTTTTCAAGCTCCATACGGCGTTTCTTAGCCCCCTCGACGGAGATTCCCTCAATCTTCCTGGCAGACCCAGTAGTGGGATAGGTCTGAGTAAGATAGAAGTCGTCTCCCTTACGTTCGATGAGGTATTCAACGCTGTACCCTGAGTCGCGGGAGACGTAGACTAGACAGAACTCATTAATGTCCGGGTGGGCGACAAAATAGTCGAATACCTGGAGCAGGTGATGCTCTTTAGGTCCACCCTCTTTAATCAGCTTGTCTAGTCCACGTCCCTGTGTGGTCTTTAACTCCACCCCGACCTTTCGTCCATCAACGAGTGCGATGCCGTCTAGTCGGTACGACACTTCCTTGGTGAGACCGTCTACCTTAAGGCGACCACCCAATTCGGATTGGATGGTAAAGGCACTGGACTTCTTTAGTTTATTAAAGAGCCAGTCGTGGATAGCGTCTCCAAAGCCCCGCTGTAGAACGGAAGCTAGCGAATCTTCACGCTCAGAGGGCTCCCCCTTCGCCTTCCAGTAGAGGCTGCGATTACAGGCCCCGACCACTGACCCGCTAGCGAGCCTACAAGACGCGCTAGACGGGTAGTGGGCGTAAGCCTTGCCTTTGTGGTATTCCGCGCGGGCCTTCTGCTCGTCAGACAGGACCGTTTCGAGGGACCGCAGGAACACCACCTTACTCATCGTCAGCCACCTTGAAGGTGCCAGTCAGGATATACTTAGTGAACTCCTCGATGAGAAGCTTGCTATCCTGGATGGTCTCGCTGATGTCCTTCTTGGCGTACGCCTGTGCGATGGCGGGAGAACCAAGCACAGACTTGACGGCGGTAGAGCGGGCAATCTCCGCGCTCTTGTCAGACGTCGTGACGGACGACTTGAAGCCAGACGAGACGGGAACCTCGGACTTACCCGTCACGCTAATCTTGTTGATGTACTTGCCGTTGGCCTCGAACTCGACAGCGTCCCCCTTAGTCAGGGACGAGAGGTCAAAAGTCAGACCCTTCCCCGAATTGAAGAAGTTGTCGCCAATCTTGACGTAGGCTCCGTACTTATTCTTACCGGCTACCTGGACAACACCATTGCTCATTACTTTTTCTCCTTACGACTAGGATACCGACAGATACATCATACCATACGAGTCCATCTTTGTCAACCCCTGTCCGTAACAACCTGGGACGAGAAGTCCGTGGGAATCTCTTTAGACCCCTTTTGGTTGATACGGCGACAGGCCCTCATTAACTCACGGATGATGATGAAGCCCGAAATCTTGCGACCAGGCTGTTTGTTAACATAGGTACAGGTTTTCTCGAAAGCGTCGTGGACGGCGTCGATTGCATAATCCTTGTTGAACAAGTGGCGGCGGGCTACATGTGCTAACCTCGTGGACAGGTCTCTATACGCCTCATCGGCACTGTTGTAGGTCTTCATTCTAGTCTCCTGTGGTATACTCGATTTTCTTGATGCCGTACCAAAGCAACATAGCGTGGCAATGCTCACAGGGCTTAGCAAGGCCCTCTGAGCCGTCCTTCTTGATGCGGTAGACAAACACCTTAGTCCCGTGGATGGTCTTGCGCTCGTTGAGGGCATCCTGTAGGGCCATAAACTCGGCGTGTACGGCCTTGTGCGGATGGGGGCTTTTGGGGTGAGTCTTACACATGTCGTTAGCGCCGATTCCATAGACGCTTGAGCCATTGTAAATTACGGCTCCGACACGAAAGCGAGATTCGGACCTAAGAGCGACTTGTCGGGCTAGCGACTTGATTCTTTTAGTCATTTATCCTCCAACTTCTTCTCCAACTCGTCAATGTAGGCAAGTAGGGCGGGGATGTCTTGGCGGGAGTGGGCGATGAATACATGGTTATTTGGGCATCGCTCAAGTCTTGTGAACCAATGTAGAACATCATCACAAATAGACTCTTTGAAATCGGGGTAATTGGAATCTCTCGCAGGGTGTCCGATTTCCCACCTTCCAGAAGATATCCCCAAACCCTTAACAAATAAGTTCTTCCACGGCCCCGGACTGGCAGCCTCAGCCCTCTTTCGGATAGCGTCTAGGTCGGGGCGGGTCATTTCTTCTTCCTCTTGCGCTCGGGGAGAATGACGGCTTCAAGCCGAACATATTGACCATCTACCTCAAGACATCTCAACGCCTTGGGCGTTTTGTTCACCCCGAGAATCCTTACCCCTCGAATAATGTGGTCAAGGCAGGATGAACACCTGCTATTCTCTCCGTCCAAAACTCCATACAACTCCCCCACCCCCAGGACTACCCTCTTAGGCTTAGGCATGGTTATTTTGCCTCCACAGGAATGGCCTTGAAGAATCCCGCTGTCGGTTTCATTTCTTTGTCCTTTTGTTACGTTTGGGTTTCTTTGCTTTATTGGGTTTCACTGGTCCTCCAAGATAGTTGCCAGGACGACGAACTGCCTAGGCTCCACATTAAGGGTCGTCATGGCGTCAAAGATTTTACTGATGTCGTTTACAAAGTCCTTACAAAAACCGGGGTCGTGTGAGATGATATTAACAGCAAACGTCCCTCCCGGCTTTAACAAGCCGCGTAGTTTGCGCACATACTCCGTGTTGTACAAAGAGGCTACCGGGTTAGGTCCGTTGAAGGCGTCCAGAATGATAAGGTCGAAGCTGTCGAACTGTAAGAAGTCCGGTGCATCCTCCCCCTTCATCTGGTGAGTGATAACACCCTCAGTAGGTAAACCGAAGTGCGAGTAGGCTACGGCTAGCGTTCTCTCATTGGGCTCAAAAACCACGCTATCGCAGTCTAGGACGCGTTTTAGGGCTGAGGGTAGTATGTAGGCACCCCCACCGATTACAAGGGCCCTGGCGGGCTTCCTAGAGAGTTTTAGAGCATGGTCAAGAATCGCAGTGAACGCCTTGGTTACAACCTCGTAGTTTGTGCCATTCACTCTAACACGCCCCTGGCAGTAGCCGTCAATATACAGAGACCTAATCCCGTTATCTTCAAAGACGTCCACAGCGGGGGAGTGGTAAAGAATCTTGGGCTCGTTAGAAGCCTCGGTATTCACACGGGACTTGATGGTCATTCTCTCGCTCCTTTCGTGCCTTGTTCTCTCTCTCAATCTGTAGGTCTAGTGCTGATTTCCACAGGCTGGCTACTTGCTTAGCCGTGTGAAGCTGTCCTCTCAGGCTCTTAATCTCCGTGGCAAGGACGTAGGCATCGTAGCCTTCCACAGTCTCCTTACCGGACAGAGCGGCGTCCATAGCCTCTTCCACAGAAACTTCCCATGCCTTAGTCATGATTAATCTCCTATCTATCAGACTAATATATATATCTATATAGACTAATATATATATCTATATAGATTAATATATATATATATCTATATAGACTAAGATATATCTGTTAGTCTTAGTCTACCACACAGGTTCAAAGTTGTCAAGCCCTGTGGAACCTAGCAGTAGCTAGTCTTGTCAAAGAGGGTCATTAGTTTACGCTTTGCGCTAACCCTCAGACGGCGTAGTAGCCAGTTGGTCGGCCTCCACCCGTAGTCAATACGATAGATTCTCTTGCCCTTCACGACGAAGTTACAGCTGTGCGAGTCAGCTACGGCTGTGCAGGCCCTGTCCACAAACTCATCGACCCATTCAGTTGAGTTTCCATACTCATCCAGGTAGTCGTCATACTGTCCCAACACGACCCCATCCACATGCTCCATTACAACGCCGTATCGCTTCTTTCCGTCCACAAGGACCTGCTTAACCTGATACACCTTGGGTATCTTGAACCCATATCGCTTCGCTATCACCTCCCTGTGGGCGTACACAAGCTTGTGGTGAAGATACTCGTACGACGCCATGTTAATGTTTCTAACAATCTTAATCCCCTTCCTGGGAGTTAGCTGAATGTAGAAACCATACATCCCGGCACCTAGAGAATTCTTCTTAGATAAGTTTATCATTGTATCCAATCCTCTTGTCAGCCTTGCTTAGGTAGGTAGACCTAACCGACTTTGACGCCAAGCCAAGTCTGCGAATCACAAGATGCCTTGCGAATCTTAGACTTTCTTGATAATCAAAATCCGGTTCTTCAATTGTCTTTTGCAGAAGAGCCAGACCGTTTTCTGTGGACATTTCGTCCACACACGGGTCCAACGCAGCGCGGTGAGCGATTTCGATTTCATCATAGGTCATCGTTATGCCTCTCCTGTCTAATACGAATTTCGGTGTAAAGACCATAAGTCTCGTCGTTTGCGAACCGGATATCTGGTCTAAACCCATTACCAGTCCACATTGGGGCAATGTACCAACCTGGGTCGATTTTTACTTTAACGACTCGATACCGATACTTTCTCTTAACCTCTGTGGGGCCTATTTCAAGCACTCGCATATGACCTCCTTACACCGGGACCGGCTCAGGCTCGACGGCCTCAACAGGCACAGCCTCAATCTCGCCGTTATTGGGTTCGACAACAGGCTTCTGGTAGTCGTAGTTACGAGAAACCTCAGTCTTGAAAGGCAGGTCCATCAGCATACGACGGACCTGATTACAGACATCAGCCGCCACCCCGAACACAGTGTAGATGATAGACTTCTGACCGCAACGCTCCTGTACAGCCTCCTCGTCAGAGTAGAGGCAGTTATTCTCGTAGAAGTTTACCGCTTCGTCGTCGGTTGACTTGAAACTATACACCCGGTAATTCTGCCCACCCATTCGAGCCTCTACGAACCAGTACGTTCCCCAGCCATTTCTAACCTTGCGTTTCCACCCCTCAAAGATTTGCTTACGGGTGGCCATATTATCCACGCAGACAATCAAAACCGCCGGGAAGGACTGGTCAATAGTAAACTTAACAGGATAATGAGCCGCAATCTCACCCGAATAAGTCCTACAGACTTCGTAGAGAGCCTCAACCTTGAACTTGCCAACCAAATTAAGTGGGTACATCTGGTTGGCCGTGTTGTGCGTCTCTAGCTTGTCGTCATCCCACACGGAGACATTCGTAAAACCCATCTTAGTAAGTCCAAGAGCGACGAAGGAGCCGATTGCCCCAACGCCGACAATTCCAATACCAATCTTACGCTCATCGTCTCCAAGCAGATTCGCCTGATTAATAAGTCTCTCGTCCATATATTTTCTCCTTTTCGTTCATGTCATCGATTTCCCACCAAAACATCGGACGCCCCCTTTCGTAATTCCAGGGCTTATCCAAATCCTCGTCTTTAAGCCACCCCAAGAACTCCGCCCCCTCGAACGAACTAAACACAAACGGAGGCGGAGAATCAACGTATCTCCTAATGATTCCTGCATAGTCTTTGTTAGATTTACGCTCGTTAGGTATAAAATCCAGCGTCACGGAATCCGCGCTGAATTTGATAGGCTCGTTCGCGTCAATCGCGCAGAGGTAATATCGCTTCTTATCAGTCTTATCTGGCTGAGCCGTAACAATTGACAAGAAGAAGTCCGTCCCCAGAGACATCTGGGAACGAGTGTCCCTGTCAGTTCCTGACCAGAACGGACTAAAGTTATAGTGCGTGTGAAACCATCCCACCCTATAACCGCGAGAAAACCACGGACGCAACCTACGCATAAGTCTGGCGTAGAACGGCCCGTCAAAGTCCGTTGCCGCTCCAGAGCACTTCTGCTTCAGGAATAGAAACCTAACAATCTTAATCTTGTTAGTGTCGTCGTCCCTGTGCCAGAGGAATAATCCAGAAACCTCTGAACTGGCCGCATCGCAGAAGCCGACCATGTCCGTCCAGGCGTACTCG
>Ga0129336_10000921_pt1 | contig 17409 bp, 17 predicted proteins | sample CPB6_02_DNA_FD_96878 | JGI IMG/M metagenome (GOLD analysis project Ga0129336, IMG submission 96878) | Freshwater to marine salinity gradient microbial communities from Chesapeake Bay, USA - CPBay_Sum_0.6_0.2_DNA | ecosystem: Environmental > Aquatic > Marine > Coastal | place: USA: Chesapeake... | reverse complement strand
GAGCGTCCTTTCATGGGAGACGATCCGGTCCAGGTAGCGCTCAAACATGTCAAGGAGCGCGTTCCCCGGCTATCGCAACTACTCGTCGGGATAGATCCGGGTTTTGACGATCTGATCTATCTCGCCACGTCGAGCAATCCTGACGATCGACCTAAAGATGCCGGTGAATTCCTCGAAAAACTACGTTCAGTGACTTCCACATGGGATCCATCAGCAAAGAGCAGCGGACAGATGAGCCTAGAGTTGGACATTCCGCCTGCCGTGAAGAGCGCACTCCCACCAAAGAGAGCAGAAGAGAAGTCGTCGACCGAGCAGGTAAGAGAAGCACCTGAAGTGGTGCGAAAAGAGGATCAGGTGAGCAGACCGAAGAAGCGAAAACTCTCGAAGCGTGTGAAGCGAAATCGCACTATTGCTGCCCTCCTCCTAGTGGCGATCGTGACCGGCGTTTGGTATCTACTCATAGGACCCGGTAATCGCATCGTCGTTCCCTCGGTTGCGGGCATGAGCATCGTCAAAGCCACCAATGAACTCACTCCGTTAGGGCTCTCCGTCGAGATCGGGGAGCGAGAATTCAGCGAAGAGATCGAGGAGGGTTTCGTTCTTCGCAGCGATCCTGCCGGTGGAGGTCGAGTTGCGGAAGGTGGCACTGTCTACCTGATCGTCAGTCAAGGCAAGGAGCGCTACACCGTCCCCTCGATCGGAGGTCTGACACCGGAAGCCGCCAAGAAGTTGATCGAAGATAGCAATCTCAAGGTAGGTACGGTCAGCGAGAGATTCAGCCCTGATGTCGAGAAAGGACTGATCGTAAGTCAAGAACCTGCGGCATCCGCTCGAGTCAAGAGAGACTCTCTCGTCAACTATGTGATCAGCAAAGGCACCGAAGAGGTCTTGGTCAAGAACTATGTCGGTGAGTCTGGAGAGCAGGCACTCAATGAACTCAATGCTGCAGGATTCGATGTCGATGTGCAGTATCAGTACTCGGAGACCGTTCCACTCGGCGCAGTGATCGTGCAAGTGCCCGCCGCTGATCAACCACTTCCGAAGGGAAGCTCGATCATTCTCACGATCTCAGAAGGAACGGAGTATGTCTTCATCCCTAATGTGCTCTCTCTCAAGGGTGGAGATGCAAAGAAGCTTCTCTCTGATCTTGGATTGATCGTGGAGACCAAGACCATCGGCAAGCGAGAGAACAAGGTAGTCACCAATGTCTCCCCCAAGGTCGGCGAGCGCGTAAAGCGCGGTAGCACCGTGACCATCACGCTGAGCTAAAACGAGATAACTCGTCCATTAGACTCGCAAGGTGCCGCGCGCAAAGAAGGTTGATGATGGAATTCTTCTGCATCCGCGCATAGGGGCACATGTCCCCACTTCAGGTGGGATGGCGAAGCGATCGATCCAATATGCAGAGGCGATCGAAGCAGAAGCGATCCAAGTCTTCGCATCGAACCCTCGTGGTTGGGCGATGCCAGATCCAGATCCAAAGGCCGATGCCGCCTTCCGTGAGAAGGCCAATGCGCTCGGTATCGAGACCTACATTCACTCACCTTTCCTGGTCAATCTCGGTTCACCCAATCCATCGACCTTTGAGAACTCTCTCAAGTCGACTGCCTATGCACTTCGACGCGGTCGTGAGATCGGCGCACTAGGCGTGGTCGTCCATACCGGTTCCGCAGTCGATGAGTCATTCGTGGAATCCGCTTGGCGGCAGATAACGAAGGGGATGTTGCCGATCCTTGAGAATTTGAAAGAGGACGACCCGTGGTTCTTGCTTGAACCTACTGCCGGTCAAGGTCAATCTCTGGTCAAGCGACTTGAGGATCTCAAGTCTTATCTCAATGCGCTCGAACATCACCCCAAGGTCGGAATCTGTCTCGATACCTGTCACGTCTTCGCAGCGGGCCATGACATCAAGAGCAAAGGCGGGATGAAGGCAACGTTGGATCTCTTGGTGGAGGTCGTAGGGATCGAGAGAGTTCAACTCGTCCATGCCAACGACTCCATGGATGTCCTGGGTTCGCTCAAGGATCGTCATCAGAACCTCGGCGATGGCGAGATCGGTGTCGATCCATTCAAGGAGATGCTCGCGCACCCAGCGATCAAGAACGCGCCACTGATCCTGGAGACTCCGGGAGAGGAACCAGAACATGGGCGCGAAGTGAAATTATTGAAGAAGATGAGAAGCGCGGTGGCAAAGTGAGCTCCATCCGGTTCAAGCCACTGGCTCCTCTCGCACTGATCACTGTCGCGGCGATGTGGGGTCTCGCCTTCGTCCTCATGGTCGATCCGATCGAGCGACAAGGAATCAATGACTTCCTCTCCTTCCGCTTCCTCTTTGCAACGCTCTTCCTCGTTGCCATCAGGCCGAGGGTGATTGCGACCTTCTCAAAGAGTTTGATCACTAAAGGGGGTATCGCCGGCACATTCCTCGCACTCGGATATATCTTCCAAACACTCGGACTCTCACTTACGACACCTGCGATCACTGGATTCATCACCGGTCTCTATGTGGTGATCACTCCCATCTTCGCCATCTTCTTCCTCCACTCGAAAGTGAGGATGGTCGGCTGGATCGCAGTCATGATGGCAACGAGCGGGCTTCTCGTCCTCTCCTTCAATGGCTTCGAGATCTCCTGGGGCGCGATTGCAGTCTTCATAAGTGCGATCTTCTTTGCCGCCCACATCATCACGCTGGGCGCTTGGAGTAAGGAGTTCGACATCTACTCCTTGACCACCATGCAACTTGCGACATGCGCGCTCCTCACCACGATTGCGGCAATACCTGATGGCATCAGCGGACCTGTTGGCAGTAATGGCTGGTACGTGGTCCTCTTCACCGCACTTTTTGCGACCGTCCTTGCCTTCATCGTGCAGACCTGGGCGCAATCGATCATCGCAGCCACTACCGTCGCGGTGCTCTTGACGACCGAAGTCTTCTTCGCCGCGATCTTCTCTGTCATAACGGGCACTGAGGTCTTGACTCTTCGGGTGATCCTTGGCGGAGTGCTGGTAACAGCAGGTATGTATCTCATCCTCTTGACTGATAAGTCTGAAGATCCAGTTGCGAAAGCGGCAGAAGATGGTCATTGATCTTCGATCCGACACAGTCACCAAGCCGACAGCGGCCATGTTGGAAGCAATGAGCAAGGCGCGGGTCGGAGACGATGTCTACGGAGACGATGAGACCGTCAACGCTTTCGAGGCCCGCATGGCCGCACTCTTTGGAAAGGAGGCTGGACTCTTCACCTCTACCGGTTCGCTCGCCAATCAACTCGCGCTCCGCATCTTGGTCCGCGAAGGAGAAGAGCTTTTGGCAGACGAGAAGGCCCATGTCGTTCGAGCAGAACTTGGCGCTGCTGCGGTGCTCAGTGGGATAACGACACGTACCTTCGCAAGCAAGAGATCGATCCTTGATGCAGAGAGCGCTTTTGCCGTGGCAACGCCTGATGCCGGTCCCTACCTCGTCTCTACGACTGCGATCGCGGTAGAGAACACACATAACTTCGGCGGTGGCGTGATCCAGCCACTCGATGAGATCGCAAAGCTCCATCGCCTGGCAAGCGGCGCTGGAATCTCTCTCCATCTCGATGGTGCTCGCATCTGGAATGCACATGTGGCAACAGGTATCGACTTCAAGGAATATGGACGCTACTTCGAAACGATCAGCGTCTGTTTCTCCAAAGGCTTAGGAGCGCCAATTGGTTCGATGTTGATCTCTTCAAAGGACAAGATCGCAACGGCTCGCATCTGGCGAAAGCGCTTTGGTGGCGGGATGCGCCAGGTCGGTCTCTTGGCGGCGGCTGCAGAGTTCGCATTCGACCATCACCTTCAACGCCTGGCAGCGGATCATCTCCACGCCAAACGCCTTGCAGATGCGATCGCTCACGTCGATGAACGGTTGGTCGACCTTGAGACCGTGCAGACCAATATCGTCGGCATTGACCTCTCGCCGCTCTCCATCACCGCAGCAGAGCTCGCTGAAATTCTTCGCATAGAGGGGATTCTCACTGGAGCGTTAGGGTCGAAGTATCTTCGCCTCGTCACACATGGTGATCTCTCGAGTGATGAGATCGATCAAGCCGCAAAGGTCATTAGGAACGCCCTCAAGAGCGCGAGATAGCTCCCTCGAACTCGAGAAGCCACTGCTTCTTCTTCGTCCCATAACCATAAGCACCGATGGAGCCATCACTCGGTATGACCCGATGACATGGAATGATCAGTGGGATTCGATTGCTGGCGCAGGTACTACCCACGGCGCGGCTTGCATCCTCAGATCCTGACTTCCGCGCCAACTCCTTGTAACTCACCGTCTTGCCAACTGGGATCTTTCTCATCGCACGAAGGACACGTGTGCGAAACTCGGACGAAGAGAGTTCCACTGGGATCATCTCCAATGCGTTCAGGTCGCCTCCGAAATAGGCGCGCAGGGCGGGCGAGATCACGGGGATAGACCTCACGATTCGACCTCGTGCGCGCAAACTTCGCGTGGAGCCGAAGGTCGCTTCGATCACCTTCCCGCCGCGAGTGGTGAAAGAGAACAGTCCAATCGGGGTTGCGACGCTACTTGTGAGCAGAGTCATCGCTCGCTGAGTTCTCCAGCGAGTAGGAATGCCAACTCCAAACTTTGCGTGTGATTGAGGCGCGGATCGCAGGCGCTCTCATAGCGCGTGGCCAGATCCTCGTGTGAGATCTCTTCGCCGCCACCGACGCATTCAGTGACATCGTCTCCAGTGAGTTCGATATGGATCCCACCGGGATGGGTGCCGATGGTGCGGTGGACCTCGAAGAAACCATGCACCTCCTCGATCACATCCTCGAAGCGCCGAGTCTTGTATCCAGAGGGGGCTTCGTAGGTATTTCCATGCATGGGGTCGGAGACCCAGAGCACTTTCGCGCCTATCTCCTCAACACGTCGTACAAGTGGTGGCAGCGCTTCACGGATATCCGTCGCACCCATCCGCGTGATGAAGGTGAGGCGACCAGGTTCGTTCCCAGGGTTCAACTTCTCGATCAACGCCTCGACCTCACTCGGTGTGGTCTTCGGCCCGAGTTTCACGCCAACTGGGTTCTGAACTTTGGATGCGAAGTCGATATGAGCGCCATCGATCTGACGGGTCCGCTCCCCGATCCAAAGGAAGTGCGCAGAGACCGCGTATGGGAGGTCGCTCCGAGAATCGATCCGTGTCAACGCGAATTCGTATGGCAATATCAAAGCCTCATGCGAAGAGTAGAAGTCGACGGTCTTGATCGCATCATGTTCGATCCCTGCTGACTTCATGAAGTCGAGCGCTCGACCGATCTCCTTCGCCATCGCTTCGTAACGCGGTCCGATCTTCGAATCCTTGATGAATCCCTTGTTCCACTCATGGACCTTTCGAAGGTCAGCGAATCCACCATGGGTGAATGCTCGAACGAGATTGAGCGTCGCCGACGAGGTGTGATAGACCCGAAGCAATCTCTCTGGATCTGGACGCCTTGCCTCTGCCGTGAACTCAAGGTCATTGACGGCATCGCCCCGGTAGGCCGGTAGCGAGACATCTCCTCGTCTTTCATCGTCCCTACTCCGTGGCTTGGCGAATTGACCTGCCATCCTTCCGACTTTGATGACAGGCATGCTCGCGCCGTATTGCAAGACCGCAGCCATCTGCAAGATGGTCTTGATTCGATTTCGGATCGAGTCTGCCGTCGCTGCTTCGAAAGTCTCAGCGCAATCGCCACCCTGCAACCAGAACGCCTTGCCCTCTTGCGCCAACGCGATCCGCGACTTGAGAGCATCTGCCTCGCCCGCGAAGACGAGTGGCGGTAACTTCCGAAGAGCTGCTTCTACTCTTGCAAGGTGCAGAGGATCCGGCCACTGAGGCTGTTGTGCGGCCTCGAGTGATCGATCGAAGAGTCGAGCCAGGTCAATCATTGTGCAAGCCTAGGAGAATCGATCGATCAGCCGAAGAAGATTTCGGCTTCGCTGTAGAGCGCTGGATCGACGGTCTTCAACTGCGTGGTCGCCGATGCCAATGGGACGCGCTTGATGTCGGTTCCATGGAGCGCCACCATCTTGCCCCAGTCACCTTCATGCGCTGCGGTGATCGCATGGAGTCCGAATCTTGTCGCTAGGACACGATCGAATGCCGTGGGAGTGCCACCTCGTTGGATGTGGCCAAGAACCGAGGTGCGAGCCTCTTTGCCTGTTCGCGCCTCGATCTCCCGTGCTAACCACTCTCCGATACCGGAGAGCTTCACGTGACCGAATGCATCCTTACTCGCATCCTTGGTGACGATGTCGCCATCCTTCGGTAGTGCACCCTCTGCAACGACGATGATCGGTGCATAGGACTGTGTAAATCGAGACTCGACATAGGAGCAGACTCGTTCCACATCGAAAGGGACCTCTGGGATGAGGATGCAGGAAGCGCCACCTGCGAGACCGGAATGAAGTGCGATCCAGCCAGCATGACGCCCCATCACTTCCACGATGAGTGCACGGTGATGCGACTCGGCGGTCGTGTGGAGACGATCGATTGCTTCGACCGCGATGTTGACTGCAGTATCGAATCCGAATGTGTAATCGGTGTTGTTGAGATCGTTATCGATTGTCTTCGGGACGCCGATAACCTTCACGCCCAATGAGTCGAGCTTCGTCGCGACGCCTAGCGTGTCTTCGCCACCGATTGCGATCAAGGCATCGACGCCATGTGCTGCTAAGTTCTTCTGAATCCGCTCGACCCCACCATCGATCTTGAACGGGTTGGTTCGAGACGAGCCAAGAATCGTTCCGCCTCGAGGGAGGATTCCTCTCGTCGCCTTGATATCGAGCGGCATGGTCAGCCCTTCAAGCGGACCTTTCCACCCATCACGAAAGCCCACGAACTCGTAGCCATATTCCTTCACGCCCTTGCGGACGACGGCTCGGATCACAGCATTGAGACCGGGGCAATCTCCGCCGCCGGTCAGGACACCAAACTTCATCTCAATAATCTCTTTCGGTAACTCGCGATCGAAGGACTCGACTCGAGAAAAGCGTTCAAGTGGTCATCATTGACGAGCTCAGTCTAGCGTTAGGGTCATGGCCCTATATGAGAGTCTGCCTATCGAAGACGGAGCGCAGATCTCAACGGTGCGATTCATCGCCTTCGACCAATTAGGTCACGAATCGAAGATCATCCGCTCGATCGATAAGGCCTCCGATCTCCTGCTCTTCGTAGAGAGCGACGAGATCTTGCGAGGCAAACGTTGGCATATCCAAAGACTCTTTTTCCTCATCTCATCAGCACGTCACTTTTCCAGAGAGCTTGCAGCGGCAGGGTACCGAGTGCTCTATCTGAGATCCGAGAGTTTTTCCGATGCCTTGGCCAAGGTCGATGCCGCCTTACCGAATTCGATGAAGATAGCGATGGAACCTGCCTCCTTCCGACTTCACCGAACCTTGCTCGACCACAATTACGGACTTCTCGAGAACGATCTCTTCCTCACCGCCAAGGAAGAGTTCAAGGAGTGGGCGACCTCGAAGAAGTCACTACTCATGGAGAACTTCTATAGAACACAAAGAATCCGACTCAACATCCTGATGGATGGCGATCAACCACTAGGAGGCACCTGGAATCTCGATCATGACAATCGTCTACCACCACCCAAGAATCACATCTGGCCGGAGTATCTCCGTCATGAGCGAGATGAGATCGATGGAGAGGTGATCAAAGAACTGCGAGCGGGTTACCCGAACCTCTGGGGCGATGACCCAGATCAGAGTTGGGCCACGACCCGCTCGGGTGCACTGAGACAGTTGGAGCACTTCCTCACACACCATCTCAAGGATTTCGGCCCTCTCGAGGACGCAATGCCGAGAGCGGACGAGAGTTGGCAGGTACATCACTCTCTCCTGAGCCCATACCTCAACAACGGACTTCTACACCCTCGCGAAGTCATCGATCGGGCAATCTCTCGATTTGAAGAAGGTGACATCCCACTCTCTTCGATCGAAGGCTTCGTGAGACAGATCATCGGTTGGCGCGAATACGTCTACGGGATCTACTGGCTCTTCGGTGAGGAGTATCGAAAAGAGAATCGATTGCGCGCCACGAGACCATTACTCCCGCTCTTCCATGAACCGAAACGGACGAAGATGGCCTGCGTCAATGACATCGTCTCCTCGGTCGAGAAGCGCGCATGGGTCCATCACATCCCGCGGTTGATGGTCTTGTCGAACCTCGCTCTCCTTACCGGTATCGATCCTGAGGAATTCTTGGATTGGATGTCCGAGGTCTTCATCGATGCATATGACTGGGTCATGGTCCCGAATGTCATCGGTATGGGCGTCCACGCTGATGGCGGCAGGATGATGACCAAGCCCTATGCCGCCGGCGGCGCTTACATCTCTCGGATGTCGAATCATTGCAAAGGATGTGTCTTCGACCCGAAGACACGTAGCGAGACTGACTCCTGCCCGTTCACTACCTTGTATTGGGACTTTCTCGACCGACACCGGGAGGAGTTCTCAAAGAACCATCGCATCGCACAACAAGTTCGCGGTCTCGATCGTTTGAAGGATTTGGATCAACTGCGCGAGCGCGCCCGTGAGGTCCTATCTGGATTGAGCGATGGCACTCTCTAGCGAGTGACCCGAACTCCCTTTCCGACCACGACTATCCCAGACTCCGACACGGTGAATCGCTCTCTATCGCGTTCTAGGTCGAATCCGATCGTCGCACCCTCATCGACGATGACGTTCTTGTCGAGAATTGCATTCCTGACCTGAGCATGCGCTCCTACTCGAACAGAGGGCATGAGCACCGAGCCTTCTACGCGGGAACCTTGCCCCAATTGCACGTCATACGAGGCAACACTCTGGAAGAGAGTCCCACCGGCGAGGATCGAACCGGCGCCGACGATCGACTCTTGAGCTGATCCGTAGTTTGCGAACTTCACCGGAGGAAGTGATGGCGGATTGGTGAGCAACGGCCACTCATCGTTGTAGAGATTGAAGATTGGGTGGACCGATACGAGATCCATATGCGCGTCGTAATAGGCATCGATAGTTCCAACATCTCGCCAGTAACCACGGTCTCGATCCGTCTCACCTGGTACGCGATTGTGCGCGAAGTCATAGGCACGAGCCATTCCCTGTTTCGTCATCATCGGAATGATGTTCGCACCGATGTCGTGGCGGCTCTCTGGGTCGGCAGCGTCGGCAAGGAGCGCTGCTTCCATGGCATCTCGTCGGAAGATGTAGTTACCCATCGAAACGAGGGAGAACTCGGGATTCGATGGCATCGCAGGTGGATTCGCGGGCTTCTCATGGAACGCCTTGATGGTCACGCCATCTTCCGCCAACTCAATCACACCGAATTCGTGTGCCTCGGACCTTTTCACTCGGATGGCGGCGACCGTCACTCCGGTCCCACTCTCTAGATGTTGCTGATACATCTGATCAGGATCCATCCGATAGACGTGATCGGCACCGAAGACCAAGACATGCTCCGGACGTTCGTCCTGGATCAGGTTGAAGTTCTGCAAGATCGCATCGGCGCTACCGGTATACCAACGAGGGCCCAACCGTTGTTGTGCCGGAACAGGAGTTATGTAGTTTCCAAGGAGGGATGAGAGTCGCCAGGTCGTGGTGATGTGACGATCGAGCGAGTGTGACTTGTACTGAGTCAAGACTGCGATCCGAGTCATACCCGCATTGACGAGATTGGAGAGTACGAAGTCGACGAGACGATATGAGCCACCGAATGGAACGGCTGGCTTCGCACGATCTGCAGTGAGCGGCATCAATCGCTTGCCCTCACCACCCGCAAGGACGATTCCAAGCGGTTTGTTTCGGCTCACCATGACAGGAGTCTAGCGATGAGGCTTTTTTGAAGATAGAGGAATGTGACTGTCTTATAGTTGTGCTCATGTCAGCGCTTCACATCGGAATGATCACTCGTGAGTGGCCACCGAAGGTATATGGCGGTGCTGGAGTACATGTGAACAACTTGGTGGCTGCACTTCGCTCTCACCATGGTGAGCATTCTGTGAGTGTCGATGTCCACTGCTTTGATGGACCACGAACGGATGCCTTCGGGTATCAGCTCGATCCCGCGCTCCCTCCGATCAATCCGGCCCTGTCGACGATGTTGATCGACCATGAGATCGCAATGGCGATGGGACGAACTCTCGGAGAGAGAGCCCAGATCGCGCACTCGCATACCTGGTACGCGAACTTTGCAGGCGAGCTCGCACGGCGTGCGCTCGAGATACCTCATGTGATCACAGCGCACTCGCTAGAGCCGCGTCGACCATGGAAGGCAGAGCAGCTCGGATCGGGATACGCCATCTCATCCTGGATCGAGGAGAGTTCCTATCGAAATGCGGATGCGATCATCGCTGTCAGCGATGGGATGCGAGAGGACGTGCTGGAGAGCTATCCATTCCTTGATCCATCGCGCGTGAAGACGATCCATAACGGTGTCGACAGCGAGCACTTCGCGCCTCGCCACTCGAGAGATTTCATTGAAGCGGAGAAGATCAACGGACCTTTCGCGCTCTTCGTTGGCAGGATCACCCGGCAGAAGGGATTAGGGCATCTCCTTCGGGCATGGAAATCAGTAGATAGCGAGTTAGGCCTTGTCATCGCAGCAGGAAGTCCGGATGAGCCAACGATCGGTCAGGAGATCGAGGGATTGATCGCTGAACTCAAGGAGTCACGTAAGAACGTCCATTGGTTCCCGGAGATGCTCAGTCACGAGAATCTGACCGAACTACTGACGCATGCTGAGATGTTCCTCTGTCCTTCGATCTACGAACCGCTCGGCATCGTCAATCTCGAGGCGATGGCCTGCGAGTGTCCGGTCGTGGCATCTGCCGTTGGAGGGATTCCTGAAGTAGTGGTCCACGGAGTGACAGGTGATCTCGTCCCCTACAGCAAGGATGCTCACGACTTCGAGTCAGATTTCGCTCAGACCATCAATCTCCTTTTCGCTGATGATGCGCGGCGAGAACGTTATGGAAAAGCAGGGCGAGAGCGGGTTCGGACGCAATTCAGTTGGGATCGAATCGCATCGGAGACGGTTTCGCTCTATCGCTCTTTACTTCACTAGACTCCACTCCGAATCACTCATCCATAAACTCAGTGAAGTCGAGGTCCAATTGACGAAGAAAGCATGGGGACTCTTCCTGCTCATTGGTCTTCTCTGGGGCATTCCCTACTTCTTCACCAAGATCGCAGTGGAATCTGAGGCGCCAATCCCACTCATCGTCTTCACCCGGGTCCTCATCGCATCGTTGATACTCCTACCCATCGCGCACTATCGCGGCGTATTGATCCCTGCGCTCAAACATTGGAAGGTGATCGCGCTCTTTGGTATCGGTGAGATGGTGATCCCTTGGTTCTTGATCGCCACTGGACAGAAGACACTCCCGTCGAGTACTGCGGCTCTGCTCGTTGCGACAGTCCCACTCTGGGCTTCGATCTTCGCCTACTTCTACGGCGATAAGACGGTCTGGCATGGCAGGCGAGTCGTCGGACTCATCGCAGGTTTCCTCGGAGTCTTCTTCCTGGTCGGATTCGAAGGTGTGGGCGTCGGTGCTTCGCTATCCGAGCAGATCGTGGCTGTGGTGATGCTGCTCTTTGCTGCGCTCTTCTATGCGGGTTCGGTCTCCATGATCAACCATCGACTTCCAGATGTATCGGCGCTAGCCATCAATGCGATCGCTCTCAGTGTGGCAACGCTCGTATACCTACCTACGCTCTTCTTCGTACTTCCGACTGCGATTCCCCCTGCGGATGCGATTGCAAGCGTCTTCATCCTGGGCGCCGTCTGCACCTCACTGGCATTCATCATCTACTTCAAGGTCATGGCAGAGATCGGACCAGCTCGCGCCTCACTCACCGTCTACATCAACACACTCATCGCAGTCCTCTTGGGCACCATCATCTTGCGAGAGCCAGTGACGACATCGATGTCCATCGGTGTGGTCTTGGTCCTACTTGGTTCATTCCTCGCAAGCAGAAGGCCTAGTCCCACTCTTGGCTAACCTCACTGATCGCGGATGATGCCGAATCTTCGAAGCGCTTTCGGGTCGCGTTGCCACTTCGCAGCGACCGAGACCGTCAAAGAGAGGTAGACCTTCTTTCCAACGATCTCCTCGATCGTCGGTCTTGCGATCGTTCCGATCTTCTTGATGTTCGATCCCGCTTTGCCGACAATGATCCCCTTCTGGCTATCGCGCTCGACGAATATCGTGGCATCGATCGCGACCAGATCCTCACTCCGATCCTCGATCTCGTTGACCAAGACAGCGATCGAATGAGGTAACTCCTCGATCGTTCCCAGGATCGTCGCCTCACGGATCGCCTCCGCGATGCGAGCGCTCACGTCCAGATCGACCAAGGTCTCATGCGGATAGTAGGCAGGGCCTTCCGGCAGATACTTCTCGATCAGATCTTGGACGATCCAGAGTTGTTCGCCCTTGAGAGCCGATATTGGGATGATCTCGTCCCACGCGAAGCCATGATCGGATGCCAGTTGTGCCGCCGATGAGAGGGCCTGCAGAACCTGATCCTTCCTGACCCGGTCGATCTTCGTGACGATACAGAATCGTTTGCTTCCCTTGAGTTCAGCTATCGAGCGAGCGATGAAGGCGTCACCCTTTCCGACTTTCTCATCTGCGGCGATAGTGAAAATGACTATATCGACCGAATCCGTGGACTCCCTCGCTATCGCGTTCAATTCGCTGCCGAGCGATGTCTTCGGTTTGTGGATTCCTGGTGTGTCGACAAGTACTGCTTGAAGACTCTCCGTGGTCAGGATCGCGCGGATCGCATTGCGAGTGGTGTTCGGATGTTGCGAAGTGATGGTGACTTTCTTGCCGACCAAGGCATTGATCAACGTCGACTTTCCAGAGTTCGGCCTTCCGATGATGGCGACGAATCCGGACTTGAACATTGCCCAACTCTAACCGGAGTTGAACTATAGAACTCACAATGGTGAGAGCATCTCCACCACATCAGATAGTGAAGTGACGATCTCTGCTGTCCTATCTGCGATCAATCGATGACAACCTTCACTCGTAGGTGAGGTGATCGGTCCCGGTACTGCCATCACAGGGCGCAGTAACTCTGCGGCATCCCTTGCGGTCCGAAGTGAACCGCTCCTAAATGCTGCCTCTACGACGATAGTCGATCGAGAAATGGCAGCGATCAATCTATTTCGCGTCAAGAATCGCTCTGGACGGGCGGTCACCTCGGGCATAACCTCCGAGATCACTGCACCTCGCTCTGCTATCTCCTCGAAAAGACGACGATTGGAGGCGGGGTAATCGATTTTCACTCCACTACCGATGATCGCAATGGTGATTCCTTCGGCGTTGAGCGCGCTTCGATGAACCTCGGTATCGATTCCAAGCGCACCCCCGCTGACGATGACGAAACCGTGATCGATAAGTCCCGCAGTAAGGCTTCGGGATACTGAGAGGCCGTAGTGACTGGGATTGCGAGTCCCCACGATGGCGATGCTCTCTGCTTCGGACAAGAGACCGCGAACAGTGATGCCGATGGGAGGGGCCAAGAGATCATTGAACCCCGATGGCCAGCTCACCATCTCCGGCGTGATGAATCGGGCACTTGCACCGAGAATCTCTTGGTGAATCGCCTCCGCATTTCGGAGTGAAGTGTGAGTCGCAAGGCGATCTCGCGTCGCTATGACACCTTCCTCATGGATCTGTTGAGCGATCTGCTTATCCCCTGGGAGTGTGCGTTCGAAGAGTTGTAGCCGCGCATTGAAGATCTCAATCTCGTCACTCATAGCGATCCCGAGAGATGTTGCTTCATTTCTATGGCGCGATCGATCTCATCATCCCCTGGGCGATCGCACCCCGCCAGGTCGGCAAAGCTCCAACCGAGACGGATCATGCGGTGAAGGGACCGAGCGCTGATCGCACCATCGTCAAGAAGGTCAAGCAGTCTCACCATCGCGCTCTTATCCGGTCGATATCTTCCTCTCAATAGTTCGCTGGGGATGTCAGCATTGAGAGTGAAGGCCTCTTCCTTGAATCTCTCCGCAGCGACTTCGCGTGCTCGGCGGACCCGCTCCCTAAGCGCCTCGCTCGTGATCGCTGAGTCACTTACTTGGAAAGCGCTACGACCTGGTGCATCGACTTGCAGAGTGATGTCGATGCGATCCAAGAGTGGACCGCTGAGGCGTTGCAGATATCTGCGGATCTGTACTGAGGTGCAGGTGCAACCCCTGCCGCGTCCGACCAGGCGGCCACACGGACAAGGATTGGCGGCAAGGATCAACATGAACTTCGCCGGGAATGTGTAGGTACCGCTTGCGCGAGCGATCGAGACGTTCTGCGATTCCATCGGCTGCCTCAGTGCATCGAGGGTTCCGGGATCACACTCCGGAGCCTCATCGATGAAGAGGACGCCGTGATGCGCTTGTGATGCTGCGCCGGGCCGGATGGATTGAGAACCACCTCCAATCAACGCCACCTTGGTCGCTGTGTGGTGTGGAGCCACGAAGGGAGGTTTGGTCCGGATCCCATCGAGGGGATGGACGATGGAGTGGATCGCGTTGACTTCTAGGATCTCGCTTCGAGTCAGCGGTGGAAGGATCGTCGGAATCCTCTCAGCCAACATCGTCTTTCCTGTCCCCGGGGGTCCGATCATCAGGACGTGATGTCGACCGACGGCTGCAGCAGTTAGGAAGTCGATCGCAGGTCCCTGTCCGGCTACATCCGAGAAGTCGAGGAGAGTCGAGGCCTCATCCGTCGGATCTGAAGTCGATGTGATCGCATCAAATTCATCGCCTCCTCCTGCGAAGAGTCCCTCTTGAATATTTCCGGAGAGGATCGCGATGGCCTCTCGAAATGTCCGTGCCGGAAAGACCTCGATTTCCTTGATCAAGGTGGCTGCAGTGAGATTTCCAGCTGGCAAGAGTGCGCGCTCTCTGCCAAGTCGATGTGCTGCAAGGAGTGCAGGCACGATCCCACGTGATGGTCGTAACCGACCATCAAGCGAGAGTTCACCAAGAATGACGATTCCCTCAACCAACTCGTTGCTCAACTTCCCATCAGCGATCAAGATCGCAATCGCGATCGGTAGATCGAAACTGGAACCAGTCTTGGGAAGCCATGCGGGTGAAAGGGAGACTGTGATCCGCGATTGGGGCCAGAGGTATCCCGAGTTCGCCAATGCACTTCGCACTCGCTCACGTGATTCCTGTAGCGCCGAGTCTGGTAACCCAAGGAGTGTGAATGCGGGGATTCCGGGTGCGATGTCGACTTCGACGGTGACAATCTCACCATCGATCCCATGGAGGGCGACAGACTGAGTCCGCCCGATCACAGAATCACCCGACGAAGATGGCGCATCGTTGGTAGGACCAAGTCATCTATGGAGATGACATCGATCCGATAGTCACCGATGATCCCTCGCGCCCTGCACCATCGTCGAGCGAGATGATGGAGCCTGCGGTACTTCTCTGGCGTGATCGCTTCGCTGCCGATGCCAAAACGGCCACTCGTGCGGGTCTTCACTTCCACAAAGACGATCTCACCGGGATTATCACCAAAGGTGTCTCGGGCGATCAGGTCGATCTCCCCTTCATCGCAGCGCCAATTGCGCTCGATCACAGCTAAACCAGTGTCATTGAGATAGCGCTCGGCGATCGCCTCGCCGATCAGTCCGACGATCCGCGCCTGTTGACTCTTCGCCATGTGGCGATCCTGTAACGGCGAGACCGAAGATTGTTCTTGGTCAGGAGTGAATGTGGACCGCTAGAGGCTGTGCATCATCGAGCGATCAACTTGGCGACGTTGGAGTAGGACCGACGATGGATCGGCAACACTCCAAGTTCCTTGATCGCATCCATGTGCGCCTTCGATGAATAACCCTTGTGAGAGGCGAATCCATAACCCGGGAATCTTCCATCGAGTTCGACCATGATCCGATCGCGCCTCACCTTTGCGATGATGGAGGCGGCCCCCACCGAGAGCGAGACTGCATCTCCCTTCCAGACCGCAAGAGATGGCATTGCAAGGCCCTCGATCGGATATCCATCGGTGAGTGCATAGTCCACCTTTGTAGCCAGTTGGGAGATCGACCGGCGCATCGCGCCCTCGTTCATCGCCTGTAAGCCAAAGTGATCGATCTCGTCAGCTTCGATGATGACCACTTCGATTGCGACCGCCAGATCTTCTATCTGGGAGTAGAGAGAGTCACGATCCTTCTCACTCATTGCCTTGCTATCGAGTGTGAGTGATCCGCGCTTTCTGTCACCCAAGAGAGTCAACAATCGCTGCGAGGCAGTGTGATCGAGTGCGACAGCAGCAGCGACGAGTGGTCCGGCACATGCTCCACGCCCAGCCTCATCGACACCGGCGATGACCTTCAATTCATGTGCGAAGAGCGAATCCTCGATCCATGAGACTCCCACTTACTTCTCTGAATCTCCCGTGGGCGCATCCGATACGAGTCCTTCGTAGCGCGATAGGAAAGTGACGTTCTTGATTGGCCATACGATCGCAAAGGCCCGTCCTGTGACAGCCGAGAGTGGGACGAAACCCTTGTTGGCATCGTCGAGATGGAAACGTGAATCAGCGCTGGCAGCACGATGATCCCCCATCACCCAGACGAAGCCGTCCGGGACTGTTACATCGAATTCGGACTCGCTCGCCTTGTCGCCCGGGAAGATGTAGGGCTCTTCGATTGAGACACCATTGATGGTCAGGCGACCATCTTCGCCGCAGCAGACCACTTTGTCGCCGGCGACGCCGATTACTCGCTTGATGAGATATTGCTTCGCAGGATCCGGCAAGACTCCGATGAATACCAGCGCTTCACGGACTCGCTCCCGGATGCCTGTGCCGAAGTCACCAGAGTCCTCAGGAAGCCACCCTGCGGTATCGCGGAAGACGACGACATCACCTCGATCGACTTCGGAGAAGAAGTTGCCGAGCTTGTTGACGGCGACGCGATCATTGACAAGGAGAGTGTTCTCCATCGAACCCGATGGGATATAGAAGAACTGGACCAAGAAGGTCTTGATGATGATAGAGACGATGACTGCAATCGCAACCAGAATCGGCAACTCCCGAAGGAGGGATCCCCTGCGTTGCGCGCTCATGAAGAGGGAGGCGAGGAAAGCGCGAGCGCTCTAGGCCTTGTTCTCGCCGGCGTTCTCGCTCGTGTTCTCTTCCGCGACTGCCTGATCGGTCGAAGCCACTGCTTCTGCTGGAGTCTCTTCAACGATGGCTGGAACCTCATCAAGGACGGCTGCAACTTCAGCCTCGGTGACTGCCGCACCAGTAGATGGCACGAGTTCCTCAGCGCCACGACGCTCACGGATCTTCGCAGCCTTACCTCGGAGATCTCGGAGGAAGTAGAGCTTGGCTCGACGAACCTCTCCGCGACGAACGACTTCGATCTTCTCG